>Ga0194116_10000479_pt1 | contig 70314 bp, 60 predicted proteins | sample TA2MahsurfametaG_4_FD_148617 | JGI IMG/M metagenome (GOLD analysis project Ga0194116, IMG submission 148617) | Freshwater microbial communities from Lake Tanganyika, Tanzania - TA2015008 Mahale S9 surface | ecosystem: Environmental > Aquatic > Freshwater > Lake | place: Tanzania: Lake...
TAGTTGATGTGGCAGTATCAAAGTTTTGTCTTGTAAATAAAGCGCCAGATTCAGTTATTACGTTGCACTTTAGTCTAGGCCCTGCTCCTAAAGTTGGAGTAATAGTTACGTGTTCTAAATAGGCTGTGCCTAGGCTAAATGAACCAAATACCTTAAAAGCAACAATTGGAGGATTACCGTCAGCTGCCGTTGTTAAAAACGGCAGGCCGTTTGACTCGCACTCCTCAAGAAAACCCGCAGCATATTTACGTAATGCCATATCAACCTGGATCCTGCGCGCAGCTAGATGGATCGATAGAAGAGTTAAGGCACACATTCTGCAGACTGGCTACAGAGGAGGCCAATTGAGTAATCTGAAGAGCAAGTTCTGTAAGCCGATTATTCAGATTTTGAGTATCGGTTACAACAACCTGCAGCTCATTACAGCCGCAGCAAGGCTTTGCACAAGTATCTGAGATGCTAATACCATTAGCGGTTGATGTAATTGCGATGCAGTCTCCATTGACGATATTGATATTTCCCTGGGCATCGCCCCCTATATTGTTTATCGTTTTAATACAGGGACTTAGTTCAATATCATTGCAGTCACAAATCTCTGCAAGCCCACCCCCGTCTATAGCATTGAATTGTAAAGAGCTGTAATTAGCCGAACTGTTAACTATAATACTATGATTAGATCCGCTTTGTAGCGAGATCTGACCCGATAGAACTGGTGTGGTAAACCCAGAGTTAACAACTCTAATTCCACTAATTCTCTTAAGCCCAAAGCTTACAACCGTTGACTCGAGTCGAGAACCCGCTAGATTAAATGTAAGAGTACCTACAGCGCCCTGCAGCTTTGTCACATCTCCGATAATCGCTACGCCTAAGATTTGAGAAAAGTCATAGCTAGAGCTAGAAGAAATGCCTTTAATCGCTACTGAAGTATTTTGTGTAAACCCTGCAAATGCAATAGGAGAAGATACAGCAATGCCGGGAGCCTGGAAATCCCCATCGTAACCCAATTCAAAGACAAAACCCTGAGGGTAGACTGTAATAGAGCTAATATAAAAACCAGCAGGCTTAAGTCCAGCTATATACGGCACTGCTAGCTTCATGTCAACAAATAACTCATCTGGAATTTCAAATGAAGAGTTATTGGCTTGTTGCGTTGCTAGCTGACTAAGAGGGTAGTTTCTTAGCGAGTTTGAGTTTAGCCATTCAGTTCCAATTATTGCAGACATAGAGCCTCCAAGCCAAGAAGCCTAGTTTACTAAACGCCTGGCTTATCTCAATTTTAAATAAACTTTATAAATCTATATCGCAGAGAAATAATTCCTAGCTTACCGGCGTATGCGTCGGATAACGATCGAGCAAGACGGAAGAAGATCTCGCCTCCTGCGTATGCAGTATCTAGCTCCACGGTTTTAATAAAATAGTCTTTAGGTAGTGCCGTTCCAGATAGGATTGATAATCCTCCAGAAATTGCTCCACTTGTAACATGAGTAGAGTTTGTTAGATTATACTTTTGCGTATCCGGTGGTGGCTTCATGTTTACCCAGCTAAGCTCTAGGTTAGGCATTTGTGCGGAGCCAGAGGCATGCAGCGCCAGGAAAGTAATAACAAGATTTAACTTGTAGTTACCGTCTAGATAGGCAGGAATATCTATCTTGCCAAGAATTGACGAGTTTTTAGTGGGGGGCATTGAAGAATAAAAAACATTTGTTGCCAAGTCCTTCTCAATAAGAACATCGTCAATTGTTAAGATATCCGGCTGCCCTTCTAGTTTACCGTCAAGACCCACCACCCCAACTGTTACTTCGCCTTGACCCCCAGCAAATGTAGAGTTAAGACTAATATTTGTACCGGCGATAAGCTTCTCTACGACACGACCACGCTTCATAGCAAAGTTAGTGATGTCCTTGACGACCAGAGATCCGGGCTCTGTAGTAGAAGCATCGGTGACTGTAAAGCCTGCCTTAATAGTCAGCGGACCATTTGTCGCAGGTCTGCCGTTTGGATCTGTGATTATAATTGGTGAGTTTTCTGGGGTTTCTAAGCTGGTTACAACCTTAATACCTCCGCTTACCAGCTTTGTATATACTAGGGTCAGATCAACAGGGGGTATAATCTGATTAGCGTTGCTTAGATTCCAATCGCTAAAGTTTATATTTGTATCTGGCAATATATGCTTTTGATTAATCTTATTCCAAGGCAAGGTAAGAAGTGAATCAGCCCACCAAATGCCGTTACTGTCAACCTTTACAGACGTATCTGGCAAATCTACGCCGTTCTTAGATACTACATATGTACCGACTACTGTTTCAGGAAATAGCTGATGTAAAACTTTATCCGCCTTAAAATTATAACCATACTTTGCCCCTGCTGGAATGATTGAATTTGGAAAGTATTGAGTTGTAGCGGGCAGCCAACCTGGCAGATCTGAATCTATATATTGACCGTTAATTTCATAGCTTGAAGTCCCCGTAATCAGAGGAGTGTAGGATGTAAGGGTAGCTGCTGTTGAGCCGTCTAAACCATAATTAATTCTAAAGCCTGTTGTGGCGCCGATTTGTTTTATAGCCAAACCTTTACCAGCGGGGGCTATAAAAACTGCTTCGTAATCTGCATTATTATCATTAAGTTTTGTAATTGCGAATTTAGTTAGCAAAACATTTATAAGTCTGATCTTAGTAAGCCCTTCAGTATATTCGGCTGGCCTGTGTATATCACAAATAAGGTAAATATCAGTTGGAGTATCTGGTGTTGCATAATTGTGCTCGTAAACTATAAATTTTGTTCCAAATCCCGCTAAAAAAGCTGAGATGATTTCACCAGGAAAGACTTCTTCAGCTCCATCCTTGACGCGCTTCAGAATAAGCTCTGGGGTGGCAGGCCTTGCTGTTAGTTTGAAGCGAAGAGCCTGGGTATCTAGAGGCGAAGTGATTGGCGGACGAACCAAAAGGTGCGTATCGTCAAGCAGAGTGCAAATAGGAACAGTCAGTAAGCCAGGCTTAGGTGTCAGAGAGCCGGCAGTAGCATACCCTGAGGCTAGATACAAAACTCCACGATCTGTAGGATTTAAAAGAAGATTTGAGATAATAGATTCGCCAGTGCAATCGATAGCCGTGTAGAGAGATGGATCAACCAAGCCCTCTACTATAATGACGCCAGAGTTAGTTGTATCCTTATATACAACGATACCTGCAACTGTAGACGTTTCTGAAGCTTTTAAGTAACCATCCTTATACTCCATATCGGCATACGCTGGCGCAAACTTTGACGCTATCGTATTGAAATAAACCGCATGTCCGGTTTTTACATCATCGGTAAATGGGGCGTCCGATATAAAGATCGCAGCTGCTAGACTTTGTGCATCCTGGCGATTCTTGAGATGCTGGGTGCGATAAGCCAGCTGAGCAATAGCGCGATTGGCCACCTCAGCGGTGATGGGTTCACCGTTTTTAATCGTCTCAATTACACTTTGCCAGGGTTGAATGGAACTCATAGGGTTATTGTGGTGCTGTTACGCTTACGGTGAGTGGGAAGGTTACGAACAATTCAGAGCTAGCGGTTTTGGTAAGGCGCTCTGTAGGCTGGGTAAAATAAGCTCTAGCCAAGATAACGTCAGAGCTGGGTTCGTTCTCATCTACGGCTAGCACGAGTGCTGCTCCATAGCAGATAGAGTTTGTGCCAAAAGCATCTTGTCCAAACAACTGCCCGACCGAAGAGCCACTAGATTGTCCAAAGAAGTTAGTAGACGTCGTGTATACGCCGCCTACTACAGACGAGACTATATTTGGATCTCTAATAGCCCGGACTCTCAAATAGTTTTTATTTATTAGTGCCTTATAGTATTCTTTAGGATCTGGAAAATTAGGAATAGCAGTAGCAGTTGTATATCCAGTTGGAATATGGCCAACCGTATTTGTGTACTCTAGATATAAGTACATTTTATGCGATTGCTCGGCAACGGCTTTGGCAATTCCTAAGGGGAGTTCTGCTGTGAATGTTGTGACCATTATTAATATCCGTAGGTGGAGTATTTTACTAGAGAAGTGGTTTTAACAAAAACCTGGTTTTCGTTTATAGTAAGAGCTGGAGTAATGACGCTATATGAGGCTTTGCAGTTAAAGCCAAAAGCAGTGCCTGCAAGTATAGGCTCCGCTATATTAATGTTGGTAAATATTAAAACTTTTATATCAACAGGCAATGTTTGCTTAAAAACTTTAAGTGCAGCAACCATAGGGCCCTGAATATTTGCCTTAATAATAATCATAGAACTAGCAATTGCCAGCTCTTTACCGTACTTGAAGGTCTTACGATCTCTGTATGGGGCTGGTATATCTTCAGTTACATAGACATTTTTATCGTGGATAATTTGTAGGTTACTGGTTAGCGAAGTACCCTGCGGAAGGACTTGTCCTACCTTAAGTGCATTTATTTTAGCTGTAGGGGCAGCATATCCTGCCTTATCAGTAACTACAACTGTAGTGGGTCCCTGTGCATAAACTAGCTCAACTTGTTCGTCGTTTTGCGTGACTGGGGAGTTAGAGCAAGACCCTAACATAGTCAGCATATCTAGGTAGTTAGGGCCGTATGATCCTAATCTCCAAAGATGCTTAAACGGTACAACGGAATACACCGCGTCTGACAGAGTTACACCTAAAGCATAACCTAATCTGCTCGTAGTAAAACCGGCCTCTTTTACAACATTTCTAGCATAAAAGACGGTTTCTTTTTCGTCTAATCTAAGCGGAGTCCTAAAGTACAGTTTATTACCATCAACTTTATAGTCTATATTTTCGGTAAGCACTTTTGTAGGATTCGCTATATCATCATATAGGAACGGAATAGACAACAGTTCTTTTGGTAAATCGTAAATTATAACATCGGTATTTAGCTGACCGTAGCTATAAATTATAGGATAAGGTCCGTATTTTTTATTAGGATCTCCATACTCAATTTTTGTTTGGTTGTAGTGGCTAAAAACAAACTTAGTCCAACTAGTAGTTTGTCCTGCAGGAATTTCTTGATTACCTACAGACTTAACGAGATCGCTAACATTTTGTTCTGACTGCTCGTGCGTTACAAGCTGCCCTTTAATAAGCTGACGCAGTAGAGCACCATTGCCAAACGGCCGGCTCCAGAATGAGCCTAATAAATTTAAAAGCTTTTTGGCGTATAGCTTTGTCATGAAGTGGCGCACTCCACGATGGAGATATCGATAAGCGCAGATTCAAGGAAGAATGCCAAGGTATTTTGTGTTAAGCCGCGCAGAGGCATATTAGGCGGCTTAAGAGCATCTGAAGAGTAAATAACGTCCTTCTCTAATTTTGGCCCTATTATTACACTATAAAGGTGTATTGGTAAATCAACTACATAACCTTCCGGTATATTTTGATAGGTAGCATGTATAAGGGCGCTAGCAGGAATAGATTTACCCATCTCAAAAGAATTAAACTTAGAGACCAGAGCTGCCTTAAGGGCATCAATATCTGGATTTTGTGCTCCCGCTGGTTTAATTAAACGTATTTGAAGACTGCACATTCCCGGAATAGGGGCATGTACTAACATATCGGCACTTAAACTTCTCTCTGCTGCAGAGTCTACATAATTTTGCACCTCAATAATGTTTGGCATTTTGAGGTACTCAATGTAAAAAAAGAAATAAGTATTGTTGTTTAAAAGAGCATTTGCTGGCCCAAGACTTGTCTGAGGATGAGGCAGAGTGCTAGATGTCTCCACATACTCATTAGGTAGCCACGAATTACTGCTATGTTCTATAAGAGCTAGAGCTGCAGGTGTTGCCGCTTCTTTAATTTGTGGATATGGAACTAGAAATTTAATTGTTGCTTTTTGATAGGCTGTAAAGGCAGCAGACTCTATATTTGGAACTAGATGTAGAGTATTGCCATCCAACGTTCTAATATCAGATACGAGTTCAAGTCCTGCCTGCTGAGTAAGATTAGACTTGATACTCTCGACTGAGTACATACCTGCGGCTTTAGAGGTCGGCAGTACAATCTCAAACAAAGCCTCCTGATTGCTCACATCATAAGAAATCATTTTAGCGGCAACCTTCTCCTGTATACGAGAGGGGTAAGCCGCAGTTTTTACAAACAGATCCACTCGGCCACCAATGTGAACGCCGTCTACTACATCTCTAATCATTTCTGGATCTAGGAAGCCAACTGCACCTACGTCTTTAACGCCAGAAAACTTAGCCTTAATTTTAGCCTTGATGTGATCCCTGCCTCCAAATACTTTACCCATAACGCCAGTTTTGGCTTTGGCGAGTAGAGCAACGTTGTCATCGGCATTTGCTCCACCTGTAAAGTCAGAGTCAGCTTTTGCAGACACTAACGTGGAAATAGTTGGAGTGATGCCTGTAACTGTTGTTGTCGCTCGAACGTTTCCAGAGGAGCCTGGATTTACAGCAATTAAATTAACAGTACTTGTAAATAGAGATCCGGATGCTTCTAAGATGCGTTGATTGGAGGCTCCGGTGTAATTAGCTTGAGATACAAAAATGTAAGATTCCGTTGGACGGAATACCAATCCCCCTAAAGTAAAACGCATATCTGGAGTAATTACAGTCGAAGTAGACGATGAAAAGAAAAGTCTAACTATTCCGCTGGCTGTAGACCCTTCTGCGCGACTTATGTTGAAGTTAGACAGTACTCGTTCTACTTGGTCTTCATCTACATTATTAGGATTTTTGCTAATTTCAAGCAAACTGCTAGAGATAAGAGCCAAATCAATCTGCTCTTGTATTCGCGTTTCAAGATGAGCATATAGTTTTATAACCAAGTCCCTAAGCACTGTGCCTGCAGATAGGTCAATAGTGGGATAGGATGCTTTTACAAATGCGATGATCTGCTCCTCTTTCGAGAAAACAGCATCAGGGGATTGATCAGCGAGAGAAGTTTCCATATTATACCGTTGAAATGGTGATAGGCATTAGGATTACAGAAGAGTCTTTGAACAAAAATCGAAGAGACATAATTGCTGAGTCTAAGGTAACCGTAAGGCCCTCCAGCTGAACATCAAGCAAGGCCTCATCCGATGTAGGCTCAGGCACAGAACTTTTAATGTAGTTTAAAATATCGTCTTTTTCTGCGTAAAATGCAAACGACAAAGCTAAAGCCGTGTGTATCTGTCCTCTAAATAAGTTAGATATAAACTTTGTCCCATATGTAGGCTCACTAGGCACAGACCCTTGCTCTGTCATCAGGAACTTAAAAAACTTTTGTGCAACTTTATACGGACCTGCGATCACAGATCCTGAGTCAGATATCGTAACGTTGACTGGACCCAAACTACCATAAGCGGGAGTTTCTAGTACGCAGATATCAGTAATCTTGCCTAGATATGACTGACTAATAGCCATTAACTCGACGCCTCCTCAACAGCTAAGAACTTCTCTACATTATCCTGCATATTAGCTAAAAGTCCAGACTTATTCGTCTGAATGTTTTTACGACGACCCGCTTCCTCTAGGATTTTATGAATTCTACTTGAGTAGCGAAATGCCATATCCCTGTGCGCAGTCGCTATTAAATCATGTTGCATCTGCTGCTTCATAGCATCAAATGTTCGAAACTTTTTATTAACCGTTGATATGAATTCTTGCGCAAGTTCTTTTCTATCGAAATGAGTTGCCAACTCTTCAAAGTTGTTATTAAACTCTTTAGGTTCCCATAGAAGTCTAAATGCGCCAGACCCAAGCACTCCGCCGCCATTGGCTGAATTCTTAGTCGCCTCTTTCAAAGAGTCAAATACTTTTTGAGCTACTGAATTCATTAGTCTCTCTTATTGAGTCGAGCATATTCATCTAATCGTGCCGCAATTGTTGTCGTAAGTTGGCTAACTCTGCCTGGGCTGATTTTTAAACTCTTAGCAATGTCGTTATTACTCATTATCTTTTTACCGTTATATCCTAGCTTGTGCTCTAAGATGACTTGTTCCTGCGGTGTGAAGGAACTGTACATAGTATCCAGAACGTCTTTCTGAAATCCTGGGTTCTGGGCTATCGTAATCTCCTGGGAGGTTACGGGATTATCACCGGTAAAGGCAGCGGAGCTTTCACTAAATACTCGCTTGTCCATACTGCGCACTTTATTGAGCTGACGTATAGACATACCAGTCAAGTCAGATACTTCACCATCGCTAGGAACTCTACCCTTATTCTCATAAAAATCTGCTTCAAATTTTTTAAGAGCACTTATCTGTTGATAAGCTCGTTCTGGAACTGGTGAGGGAGCTAGCTCTCTAGAATAACGACTTAAAGGCTGTAACTGAGTATAAACCCAACTGCGCAAAGAAGATCCAGAGTTTGGGCTATATTTTTTTATGGCTTTTGTAGCTAACAATTTTGCTCGAGTCTTTACTGCTGGTCCTGCATTTAGTCCCGAGTAAGCATAAACAGCTTTATCAATGTCTGGATTCAGCTGATCCAACATTATCTGTAGCTGACTACTGTCTTTGGTTTTTACCCAGACACCATATATATCATCCAAAGATTGTTTTTTAATTAATACAGGATCCATATCGCTATTTTACACCTTTTTGAGCGGAGAGTCAGTATTACTTGGTTTGTTTTGAAATAAAGCTGCCTCTTCTTCGCTATCATCAGATATTCCAAACATATCTATATCTTGTTTTTCCATTAAATGCCGCAATCTATACGATGTCATTATCTTGCTGCTAGAAGCAGAAAGCGTATAGGTCACTGATTCAACTATGCCGCGCTTTACCCAGTCTTTAGCTAAACCAGATACGTTAGTGCCAGACGAAGAACCGGTAGATTTATATATCTTAACGCAGTCTCCCGGAGCAACGTCTAGTCGAAAACCACAAAGTACGTCTTGAGTTTTAGTAGCAAATACCTTGGAAAAGTAATAAGACTTTGCAATTTCGTCTGTAAACCCTTTGGGTATAGAGTATTGCGTATTATTAACTTTTGGTGCTGTAGGGCTAGTTACAGGGACGATTCCAACTTTAGATCTAAACGTATTGTTATTAGTTTGACTTGTATGAATGCCGCTTAGGAAGGGAGGCGTAGGAAACACAATAAACGGGCCGCCATCTATGCCCTTCAGAGGAGCTATGTACTGACCTATGAAGTTACCTTCGATAATGCTTTTATCTATGTTTACGAGAGATACCGGAATACCGCCCCCGTACATAATTGCACCTATTGGCAGTAATGCCGGGTTGGCAGAACCTCCACCAAAGTCGCACTCAGAATCAGGTATTTCAACATCTACTGGCCCTAGTGGGTTGTAGGACATGACCAAGCATTCATCTACTCTGGGGGCAATTACGGCACCAAATTCAGAGGTCAGAGTTACCAGCTTCTCAAAAATCGTACTGCCCCCTGTGCCAGTAAAGATGACAGTGCCAACTACTTCATTAATGGCATGGGTAACTAAGGTAGATTGTGCTAAAGCAGCTGATGCCTTTGAGTTTAGTTTTAGTTTGCCTTTAGAAGTAAATTTATTTAAAGCAGTAATTGCTGCTGTATTATTAGAGGGTGTGCTGCTATCCCTAAATCGACGCAGAGGCTGACTGGCTTTATAGCTAACGGCAGGTTTAATGATGTCTTCAAACCAATCGCTAGTTACGTATTGAATGTCGGTAACTACAGAGCCCTCACCAATATAGGTGGGCTGAGCGTGTTCTCTAGTAGGCAAAGAAGAATCTTGTATAGTAAACCAGGAGTCTGGGGCATTCTTGTCAAAGTCTCCACAGGCAAACGATGACAAATCAAGATCGTACATCCAGTGTACAAGCACAACAGTTGTAGCCACTCCGGTCGTGCTGAAGTCTGCTGAACTTGAAAGTACGTATCCGTCAAAAAGTACCGTATCTACAGTTGCAGTAGGAGTTGCTTTTGATCCGGTAGGATGTGGCTTACCCGCACCTTTTACTTTTAATTGAGCAGGCTTTCTACCTGTAAGATCTTCCGGACTTAATAGCTGTGAGTTCCCTGCGATAACTTCCACACCAGAAGGCACCACAACCCGAGCGATAGGAATCTGATTAAGTACAAACTCAACTATCGCATCTACAACAGGTACAGTCTTACCATTGACAACTAGGTCAACAGATATTTTATATACGGCGTGCGCCGGATCAATTGCATTACTAACCATTAGAAGTCATTCACTGCAAGGATGAAAGCAGCAATTGCGTCCTCGACTGCCACCCCTTGAGCAATCGCATCTGCATACTCAGAATTGTTATACGTAAGCATTCTAACTAAATCAGATTTAGTTTTTATAGCGTTATAGATCGGCATGCAATCTCCGGAGTATGGAGCTCTGACATAACCAACCAATGAAACAGCAATCCCGTTACTCGCAGAACAGTTAAAGCTTATTGAATATCCAGAAGTTCCTATCGCTTTATTGTTCATGGTTGAACTGAATTGAGCCTGTAGGCTACCGTTAACACTAAATTTCAAGCTTGGGTATATCCCGTCTACCGACACTCTCCAGAAATTTCTATGCGGATCAGGCTCGCCTGTCTTTAAAAGATTATAGGTAAGGGTAGGTGTAATGAATTCAACAGTAAGTCTATCTGGTTCGTCGAAAATAGGCGCAGCGTTGTCCAGCTGCTCTAAATACGATCGCCAGTTCACTCTACCAGCAAATCGACTAGATCTAAGAATCTGCGCTAGGTGTCGCACTCTACGAGCTACAAACTCAGGATCATCAGAGTCCAGCCCGAGAACTTGCGCCGCTTGAACTATTTCTGGAGTAAGGGCTTTTGTAGAGTTATTTGAAATAGGGGGAACGCCAGGCACAAACGGTAAATCAAAACGCCCTGCCAGCATTCTTGCAAAGGGGGCGTCTACAGGAATAGGATTTGTGCTTGAGAAAAATAGCATACTATTTCTTAGGGATAATCGACATTGTAATGCTGAATCTAGCAAAACCGAATTCAGCCGCTCCGCTACCGATTTCCAAAGTCATGCCTTCAATAAAACCTTTTAGAGTCACCGGCGGCAGGTTAAGGGTAACGGGAGCCGTAGCAGCATTAAAGTTTGAGGCTTTATTACTGTTGTAAAAGTTGATGATCTTCTCGGCTGCGGTGTAATCTCTAGCGCCTCCACCGCATACAGATGCAGGCAGAGCTAGTCCGCTTACAATTGCTTTGGACATCTCGTTTCCAAGGGGGTAGATGTACAGAGCCTCGCCCAGAGTGCTAAAGTATGCAATTCGCGTTTGCTGACTTACGCCTATAGACGATATAAGAACATTAACATCTCCGCCTACTAAAGCAGAATTTCCAGTAAGATCAATACTAGCCATTTGGCCGGGGGTTGCGCTTTCGATTCTTACAACTGCGCCTTTAGAACGTGGGAATAGATCAGGCATTATGCTGCAACCTTTTCATTAAGGCTCTTAAGGGCTTCCGCACTCACACCTAGTTTGTCTGCCATGAGTTTGCTCACAGCAAGCAGATCTGTTAAAGTTTTAGCGCTTGAGACCATTGCTTTTTGAGAATCATCGGTTTGCTTCTGCTGCTCGGTCTTCTTTTCTCTTGCGGCTTTGTCTTGCTCAATGATGTCTTTCTCGACTTTAGCTTTTAGCTCTTCTATCTTTTTAGTTTTTTCTATTTGGTCTTTCTCCAAAAGAATATTCTGGTACGCAGCCATATCATCCTTGCGGCGTTGTAGAATTTTCATGCGAGCCTTATCGCCAGATTGAGTGGCTTGCTTAAGCTCTGTTTCTATATTTCCTAGTTCCTTTGTTACAGCATCCTTCATGCCCGGAGTGGTAATACTTGATGACGCCTGTATAAGTTCTACAAAGGTATATCCGTCCGCATCTACGGCAGCTGCAGCATCTGCGTCATTTAGACCCCCCCTCTTCTTTTCCTTAATCTTAGCTTCTCTAATCTGGCTTAGCCCTTTTTTAAGATCGTCTTGCATTCCCGCCGTGGGCTTAAAGGCCTCATTCAAGGCGCGCTGGTTCTCGGTAATAGCGGTGGCTGTAATTTCCATTGTCGTCATGCCGCCATGCAAGGCTCGCTCCGCTTCTTCTGCTTGCCGAATAGCTGCGGTTCGCATCGTACCCTTGTCAGAGGCCAACCCGAATCTACCCATTCTCTCCCCCAGGTTAGACATGATGGCGTTTTTCTGATCGGCGGTTATGGCGCCAGACTGAGTCAAGGTATCCAACAAGGCTATTCGCTCTGCCTGACTGCCCATCTTGTTGAAGGCTGCCGTAAATTGCGTGAAGTCCATGTTTGCAATCTGTTCGGGCGTCATTCTAAAGGCATCCTGCAGTTCCGCCCCGGCTGTAGTAGTCATGTTTTTGACCATTCTTTCGGCGTCAAAACCTTGCTCTTGGAATGCTCGCTTTACCGCTCCGGTGACACTAACTTTCTCATTCTGTGCATAGAACTTGTTGATGTCATTCATGGCAAGTGCCATGCCTGAGGCTACCGCCTCCCTGCCGGTGAATGCCGCAAGATTAATTCCCTGCTTACTTGCCAGCAGCTGGTTTACGGCACCAGGATCAATATCCTTACCTGCTCTAAAGTCGTTTAAGAAACCTTGAGCTTCTTGCTCCGAAACCACGCCGGCGTTTATTGCAAGCTGCAGAGATGCAAATGCTTGTACAGAGGGATTCTCCATGCCCTTTGCGGCTACGTCTCTGGATAAAGCCAAAGCCTGATCCATTGTCATTGGCGTACCCATGGTTCGGGACAACGCCACTCGGGACATAGCTGCCGTGCCCATAGCTATGCCTGCTCCACCACCTATGCCTAGATCTTGAGCTAGCTGACTAGCAGTCTGCAGCACAGCCATAGAGCCTCGGGCATCTTGTCCAGCAAATCTGCCTATTTGAACAGCCTGCTCTACTTGCTGCATCATGGTGGCGCCGGCTTTTCTTTGAGCGTCTGCTCGCAAGAACTCTTCGGTGCGCTGATCCATCGGACCTACGAAATTTGTGCGCATTTGCTGGAATTCCCGTCCAGCGGCATTTGCAAGTTCTTCTCCGAATCTTCCACCATACATACTCTGCATAGACTGGATGATTTCGTTTACCTGCAGGCCCATACGTTTGCCTGCTTGAACTACGGAGCTAAATCCCTCAAGCTGTTGTGCGATCTTCTCTTCCAATCTCTGCACATCTTCTGGCTTTATGGCGCCAAACATGTCAACACCGCCAGAGCTAAGTAGTCCTGAACGGGTAAGTTCTTGCATAAGTTGACCGGCTTTAGATGCGCCAAGTCGGCGTGTGCCTTCAAATGCCCCGCTCTGATCTTCTAGTCTAGAGGTAAGTCCGGCACCTATTCTGTCTGCGGCAACTACTCGTTTACCGTCTTGTTCAAATGTAGCTGTGCCCAACGCACCCATCATAGATAGCGATTGCACGGCTGCCGAGGTAAACAGCATTGGATTCTTATCCAAGCCTGTGATCCCGAGCAGTATGTCACCCAGACTATTGAAGGCACCAGCTTCGGCGCCGCCAATAGTCCCAGGAGGCAGCATGGACGATATGTTCATAGCAAGATTGCCGAGATTTGCCGCATTAGTGGCAGTATCGATAATCTTTTTAGCTCTTCTGGCTAGAGCTGGATCTTGCTGAATCAATGCTTCTGCAGCCTTCGCAGAGGCTTCAGTGTTTTGCTTTGCAAGATCAATCAAAGGCTGCAGGGATTTATCTTGTATGTCTTGCCCTGTCGCAGCTGCAAACATTTCAAAGACGCCGCTAAAACGAGATTGCGATTCCGTTAAGGCTTGTATATTTGCTAGCTGAGTGCCCAGCTCATACCCCTTACCCTGCTGCTCAAATCTCCGCAGCTGCACGCCAAAGTTTGCATTTGTATCTTTGAGGTACTCTCGAGTCTGCGCTAATTGCTCATTGTAAAGATCTATAGCCGCTTGGCTGGAGAAGCTGGCAGGCAGCGTTATGGCACCAGGTATAGACTTGCCTAAGCGACCCTGCAATTGCGAATACATGAATGCGCCAGGATCGCCGCCGCCTACTGGCATCGAACTCATCATGGCAGAGATAGAACTGGAGATCGGACCTAGCATACCCCTGAGCGCAGGGGACACGGCCAACTGCCCTGCCATCTGCGTCATAGCTCCGGCCTCTGGCCCCATTAGCCCACCAATAATATTTGAAAACTGGCCAAACATCGTCGGACTGGTAAATGGCTGAGGCCCTAAATACGTAGTATTAGCCAGCGGAACACTGCTGCCCGCCATCTGCATATTTGCCTGCAACTGCCCGGCAATTTGAGCCATAAGGGCTCTATTTTGCATTTGATACGCAGCAAGTGGATTAGAGAATGGGTCGTTTGGGTTAGGCACGGCTATTCATCTATTTTACCAAAAAGCTTCTTCCATTCTTCATAAAGTTCCTGGGTGCTCTGCTGCTGTTTGCGAGTAGTTGGATTTATCGCAAAATCCAATTTATCCAAATATTCATTAGTAGCGTTATTAAGGGGGTCCAGTGGGTTTTCATAAATACCTGCAGCAATAATTGCTCTACGATTATCCAACACAGTCTGTGCAAGTTCTCGTTGCCTTAGGTAAGAACGAAAGCACAAAATAAGATTTTCTCTAGCTATCCCTAATATATCTGTTGACGGGGGGTGGCTATAAAAGGACTTTTGATAAGCGTCCAGGATTAGGAGGGACCATCGGCCCCATTTAGAAAAAAATCGGGGTCTGAGGTCTCCTTGGTCATTTGTAGAACTTCAGCGTCAAAGAGTTGGTATTTTTCAAACAAAACGTTGTATAGCGCTGTGCTAATTTCTGCAAACTTATCTACGGCTGCCCAAAGGACTTTCTGTCCTGGAGACCCGTACACAGAGACCTCCTTCTTTTGCATATTGCCAGCAGAGTCCTTTACGTAGAAAGAATCTTTTTTAGATGCGTCAGGATACGTGTCCGCTACACTGGGAAAGCTCTTTAGCGAAATACCTTCGTCATTATGGAATTCCAGATCGCATAGAGCTGATGCCAAGCAGAATCTCATGTGAGCTCCAGCCAGAGCCATCATTGAAGAGTAAGGAACTCTACCGCTCTGAATCACGATGGCCTCTGAGACTGCATCAAGTTCGGAAGTAGACAGCGTTTTAAACGTAATCTTAATCTTGCCCCCAAAAACAACAAAAGTTTTTTTGTATGATTTATTTGCAACTACAGCCTTCAAGAATTTTATTTTCTCCTGCTGAGGGATAGCTAAATCTGGCTCTGGTAGTGGGGCAGGCTGTTGAATACTATCGGCGATCTTACTTAGATTATCGTTAATGTCTGCAATTTTCTTCTGTGCTTCCTCAGTAGATGCTCGCATATCAGGAGGAAGGTCGTCTTCAGCTGCAGGCTGTAGATTTTCCAGGGGAACATCAACTTCCACCGGATTGCCAGCCTCGTCCGTCTTATACAGCTTACCTGGCTTTAAGGTCTTAAAATCCATAATTACTCCTTGGTTCTAATCTTGTTTTCCGAGATGATTGTGTAGTTGCCCTCAAAGCTTTGGGCTTCGCTACTCAACGTAATAGGTTTATCGAAACCGTCTTTCTTGAATCTTAGCTTATCGTCTACAAATCTCGAATTAGGGTTGAATTTACCAAACTTTTGTAGCAAGGCAGTAGTGCCTGGCCAGAAGAAACTTTTGTCTTCTCCTATTCCCTTAGATGCCGCTCCTGCGGGTTTGCTGGAGTCTACCCCCTTAAAGATCATGGGAACGCCTACGCCCTGAGCTCTGTAGGTCTGCTGCCAATCACTTTCAAACATTACAAATTCCGTATTGTCGGGAACGCCTCTCAGCTTAGAGCTTGGGTAGCAGAACGTAAGATTCTTAAGGGAGCTGGTAACCTTACCAAAGACAGATCTATCTACGAAATCCTGCTGCTCTTGCTGAGCGCTTATGTATTCTTTAGTGTTCTTAGCTCTCTCAGAGAGAGCTGTCTGAATGTCCTTTACGGACTTCTTAAACTCGGTGTCAATTAGTGAGCCTATTTGAGGGTTGACCGCCGAATAAGAAGACGACCGCACGGAGCCAGAGAAAAATCCGGCGCCTTGAACTAAAAACCCCATGTCTTTATCTTTACCTGATGCAAATAAAGAATTACCCTGGAGGAAGAACCCTCCTGCGGTCTGCACTTCCAGCCCAGAATCATTAATCAGCATGTTTGTACCGGCATCTAGATTGTCTACATTTGTAACAAATAAAACTTGATTTGCCAGGGATATGCTTCTAGAGCCCTTAGTAGTTATATCGCCTTTGCCTGAGTCAAAGTATATGCTGCAATTCTGCGTTTGATTGCCAGCATAAATCTCAGAGGCCACGCTACTAATTGAAGACTTAGGCGCTTTGAACCAGATACCTCGATGGCTATTAGCATTATTGGTGGGGTCTTTAAAAAGCTGTTCGTCTTCTTGCAGCAGATTCAAGGCCTCGGCCTTTGACTCTAATAAGATGCCTCCTGCTCCGTCATTACCTGCTAAAACTGTCACATTACGATCAGCCTTGAGGCGTAAGTCGCCAATATTGGCGCTTAGTTCCACATCAGTACCGGCTGTAAAAGATACACTATCTCCAGCAAAGCTAACAACATTCTTACCTGCGCGCAGGATTATATCGCCTGGGCAAGACAGATCAATAGAGCCAGCTCGCATACTAATGGTGGAACCATAGCCGTCTTGCAGGTGAATTGAACCGTCCTCGTGCATCATAATCATTGCACGAGAAGCGAAGTATTTAACCTCTTCCCTAGCGTTAATTTGCAGCTTGCCTACTTGTGGCAATTTAGCAAACATTCTTTCAGAACTTACTCCATTAGAAGCCGAGACTAAACCCCCAGAATCAACGACAGATCTAAATCCTGCCAGATCAATTTCGTCTATTTCTTTAAATGTCCAGTCATTAGTTCGCTCCTTGAAGTTCAAGGTCGCTCTATGGTTCTTAAATGAAGCTAAGTCTGAGCTAGCTGCGCTGTATAGCAACGCCGCGTGGTCTACGTTTTCTTCAACCCCTGTAATCGTTACATCAACTACGTTGGGTTCATTCTCACTTCTAGCCTGCTCTACGGTCTCCTGTTTGTCTCCTCGGCTATCGTCTGGGCGATAGCGCTCTCGCGGCATGGGAATGAGGCAGTCTTTAATAAAAGCAATAGATTTGGCGGATACCACCGTGTAGGCGCCTGAAGAATCTACATGCTCTCGGAACACAGCAGACTCATCCTGGGCATCGCTTTCCGTTGCCTTGCGCACAGACTCTAGCTTAGGCACAGTAACAAAGTTAAGTTTGATATTGCCTAAGTAGCCTTCGAACTCAGAGTAGCGCCACCAACCAATCTGACTTGGATCCTGGGGCTTGTAGGTGCCCGTTATAACCTCTGGTTCTGGGTAGGTGGATCTATCGATTGCTTCAGCCTTAGGGGCTTCTCCGTACTGCTCCGTGCCTCCTAAGGACTCTATTACATATGGGTTGATTCTACGAACTTCTGTGTAGTCGCCTACATCTGCAAACTTTGTTGTTTCCGAACCGGCAGTGTTGTGCTCATAATTAAAAGCATTAATCTTAACAAGCGAATCAATGTAATGGCACTCTATTGAGCAATCCAAACCCGAGATAAGAGAAGCATGCAAGGCACCTACGAAAAGACCGCAACCAAATGAGTTTAATACGGTTGTATCGCCTGGATAAGCATCTATGGGTTTGCCTGCATTAAAGTTGTTAAATACGCAGTTAAGAGGACCGTTGTCGGAGATGTTGTCTTTGAAGCTGCCTGCTGGAGAACTAACTGTGAGTTCAGGACTGCCTAGCGAAGTACTTTCACCTAAATACGTAGCTATACCTCCTAGGATAATCGCCTGGTTCACACCCAGCGCCGGAGTAGTCATAGCCAGTACACGACTACCTACGCCATATAAAGCACTTGTCCTTGTACTAAAGGATTGAATTCCCCCCGTTGGCTCAAGCGGCACACCTATCATGTCGGGCAGGGTAGCTACCCTTAATTTATATGATTGTAATTGTTGATTAACCTCTATGACTGTTGCTATAAACGTATAGTCGTTTAATAGAGACTTGGTAAAAGTCTCAGAACTACGCATAGGCCAGTCGTATTTAGTCGATGTTAACGCAGAGCCCGCAGCCGCAGAAACTTTAGTAGAATTAGTGGTAACTGGGGTGCTCATAAAAGTAACTTGGCTCCGTTTCCGGAGCCAAGTATACTGCGTATCTTAAGATTTACAAACTCTATATTTGGGAATTCTAGGGCGTTATGGTAATAGTAATGTCGCAAAAATCAGTTGAACATTCTCGCCAATGACCGCCTCCTCGATGCGCATGGTGAGTCCGAACTGGACAATAACTGGCTCTCTAATAGTAATCGTACCTGTTCCGAAGTTGGTAGACTCAGCCGTGGAGCCGCCCGCGGGAGTAGTCGGGGTACAACCAGCAATACCGGACAGCTCAATAGTTTTACCTTTGACCTGACAGACATCACCATATGCATTGTAAAAGCTTGTTACAAGGCCCTTTTCGCCGACAACCTTACCAAGAGCCATGGTGCCTGAGGTTCGACCTGCAACATAATATACGTCGTCCGCTTTAGCCAGATCATATACAAAGCTTACTTGCTGCGTATACTGTATCTGTATATTCTGGACAAGTAAGCCCGATGAAGCATCTAAGCCGGTAGCGCCTGTAAAGGTCAGCTTGGCTTTATCTACGCTAAAACCGCCTACAACGTTTCTAGCTGTTTTATTGAAAATATCGGTTGATGGCATCTAGAATTCCTTTAGATAACTAGGGTGATGTCAATAACGTTCATGGGCAGAGGTATGCTAATTTGAACTTTGACGAGGAGCGTATCCTGAGCGGTTGCAGGAACTGTAATGGACACTATCTTGTAAGTATTAAGCTGAGGACCGACTGTAACTGCACCATTAGTGGCAGCCAAGGTACCCAGCGTTTGAGTAACAGTGGCGCTAACAAGGGCCTTGGTATCTTCCGTGATGTTTACACGGCCTACAAGATTACGTAGGGCGTCAGCAAGCGTGAAGGACACTGAGTCTACGTTGCAGGTTACAGACTGTTCCTTGCGGTACAGATTAAGGGTCGAGGTGCTGAGTTGACGCTCAACATAAATCTTGCCTTCGTCTGTATTACGAACAGCCCATACGCCACCATCGCGCAGGACGTCAAGATCCGACTCGACGAATAGGGGAGACGTAATATTAATTCCGTCAAAGCCAAGGAGTTCGACGTTTGAGAGCGGCTGCTGAGGACGAGAGCCGGAACGAAGACCTGCAAAGGCGCAGGCAATGTACCAGTTCTTGACTGGAGTGCCGTCTACACGTAAACCATTAACACCGCGGTCAGATACAATTGCGAACACACGCTCAGAGCTAAAGCCACCAGCGACCTGAACATACTTGGCTGCAGCTGCAGCTGAGGTGAGGTCACGGAAGATTTCAATCTTGAAGTTAGCGAGCCCGGGATCGGTTGCAGAACTAATTACAAGAGTATCGTTATCGACAACTGCAAGAACCTTGTACTCAACATAGGTAGTTCGACCAAATGTGTCGATACTAAACTTGGTGCGAACGTAGTCACCAATCTGAACGGTTTCAGTAAATTTGGGGTTCGACAGGCCGCCACTTTCGCTAACAGCATTTACATACCACTTACCAGCAACTGCTGGGCTGAAGGCAGCGCTATTGCCATAGATGTTAGCGCCTGCGGAATCCTTGTCCTGAATCTTATTGTGGATTTCAACTTCAGGGGCGATCCATAGAACGCGGAAGCGGCCAGTTGCCGGGGCTGATTCGTCCTGTACGTGACCTACGAAGGCATTCCAGATCTCAGACGAAGTCGTGAGCGGAACGAGGCCGTAGCAGTTTCTGTTGCCCTTTGCGAGAGCTAGAGCGTCTGCAAAGCCACGATTACCACTGAGCGTCTGCGATACAGTCGGAATAAAGTGCACGGTTGCACCGTTGGCATTCGACCAAGCCTTATATACACCGTAGGCAAGGAAATTATCAGGATGAATCGTACCTAACTGAGTCGTAATGTCAGCAAGAGTGTTAACTGAGCCAACCTCATTAGCAATGGCCTGGAATGCACGGTACTGTAGGTAGAACTTACCGGCAGTAATGTAAGCGTCCGTCTGGCTGTTGTTTATAGCAGAATCTCTGGTAACGAGGATATTCTCAACCAGGAGACTGCGCGAATCAGAGTCGGAGGCGTTCTGCAGACTCCAGTTTGGAGTGACGGCGTTTGGCTGATAACGACCGAGCTCTACGGTCTTCTTCTTAGAAAGACGAACATGAGCTGGGGTCACTCCTCCAGATATAGCTATAGGATCTGCAAACACCAACTTATCAAGGATAGGAACATTGGCGCCATTTACTGCAATCGTAAACACGTCGCCACGAACAAAGCCCTTTTGCTGGAAAGAAAGCGTATTACCAGTCCCGCCTGCAGTAGCAGTAAGCTGAAGACCGTAGCTACCAATATTTATCGCTTGAGCTGCGCCGCCAAGAGTAAGTTTAAAGGTGCCAGTTACATCTGCACCATTATTGGTAGCTACCTGGAACTCAGGAGCATTAGTGATATTTTCGTTAGCAAAACTACCACCCTTGATGCAGCTAATAATATAAGTGGTATTTGGGGTACTATCAAGCAAAGTACCTGCAGTTACTGCAAAAGTGCCGCCAGCGCCATTGGTAACGGTAAGTTTAGTGTGAGCTACCGTTATGGTAAATGTAATTTTAGCCCCAACTGGAGGTTGCGTAGAGAAAGCAAGAGCTACAGTTGCACCACTAGGAAGTGTAGTGGTTTGACCTGTTGTCTTGCCTGTACCGGTAGCGTTATCAAGGCCGGTATCGGAAACGACAGTGTAGTCTACAGTCGAAGTCGAAGCAGTGCTGGCAGTTGTGGTAAGGGTGTAGGTAGTTACAGTCTTACCAATAGATCGAGGATCTGCAGCATAAGTAGCAGCAGTAGTTCCTGTTAGGTAATTTGTTCTGACTAACGTGAAGTTAAACCCAGAAATTCCATTAATTGAGTTTTGCGATGCTCCTGTAGCAGCATTCGATAGACCAGAAGAGCCTTCAGCGGCCAAGCTTGCTTGCTGAGTTCCGCCGATGGTTCCGACTCCAGCAGGGGATACAGTGCCGTCAAAGCCGCTAACCACAGAACTATGAGCAAGGCCGGAACTTGTATAAATCTCAATAATATCGCCAACTGCGACATCTTGAACTAGGTTTGAGTTGCGGCCAGTACCTTTCCAAGCCTGAGATGTTGAAGAAGAAGAGGCAATTACATTTGCACCTACAGCAAGGGCGGTATTCGCAAAGTTGCCTGACTGGCCTAAATGCGCATAGCTAAGGTAGGCATCTTCAACGAAGAGCTTAACGTAGTCCGCATCCAGCAGTGAGCTGTAGGCCACGGAGGGAATGGAGTAAGTGGTATCTGCGGCAAAGATAGATCTATCCATACCGTTGGTACCAGTACGGGTAGCAACGGTGGAAATAAATCCTTTGGACTTTTCACCTGCAACTCCATAACGGACAAGCTCACAGCTCGGGCCTACGATACAGGCTCGGAGCTGCTGTGCTACAACGTCAGGGGTAGCTTCGAATTCACGTCTAACGATTACAGCGGGTTTTGGGCTGGCCATAGTTCGGTCATGCTCCTAATTGGAAATTGATATCTGTGTTCTTCATTATAGCATTAACTGAGATTTGTCTCAGCAAACGAGAGGCCTGGGGTGTAAGCTCCCAGGAATAAACAAATTCATACTGTATTGGAATCTTAATTATAACATTATTTAGATTTGATTCCATATCTTCCGGCTCAGATATAGAAGGCACATCCCATTTGGATAAGCCCATCCATTCTCGCAGCAGAGGCCCAAAATGACTAAGATAACCGTGGACCTCTCTGGCAAACAGCTCAGCCTGGGCTACAGTCTTGCCAAAGACTGTAATTGTATGCGTGCCTATAATTCTTTTATAGTATTGAGACTCGACTCCACCGATACTCCTATCCCCAATAGTTATCTTAGACTCCTGCCACGTTCCAGGCTTTATTAAAATTGCAGGTAAAACTTTCATTTCGGTTAAATTTACTGAAAAATAATTCTCAATAATTACCTGAAATGGGGCTTTTAGAGCATCTTCGGTAGTATTAGGGGCCCAGTAAAATTCTTTTAATTGTGGGTGCAGAATGTTATCTGTGTTGCTAAATAGCTGCCGTAAACAATCTTGAATAACCCCAGAAACGGCTAACCTGGACGGAAACTGACATCCAATGTAAGCTTCTGGCTTCAGAGACTCCGGTTTGTCTATTTCAGTCGTATTTAGCTCAACCATCGGCATAATTATAGTGCAAATTTAAAAATGGCGCAATTTACTTTTAGGTATATCTTTACCATACGTTTCTACTAGATTCTTATGTATGTCATATAGCTTAAAATAGGACATTCCTATAAGAGTAATTGATTATTAATAAAATAATTACCTTTTAGCTCCATGGTCCGACCGATTGAACCGTATTAGTTCCAATTGGAGAGAATTTTATGAAAGTTCCTATGCCGATTTGATTTGTTCCACCGGGTGCTATATTAAATCTAATTTGTGGAGTTACTGTTGAGTTGTAATCACTGGGTGTCGTAACTACACCACGGAACCACACAGTTGTTAAGGCATTGGTGGAAGCTAAATTTACATTACCACCTGTAGAAGTTGTAAAATGTACAGTATCTTGACTTCGGGTAGTAGTACCCGCTGTTCCACCATGAGTAAGTGCAAACCAGTACCATGTTGACGACGACGTCCCAGGGTTAATTGCAAGCTCAGAAAATATCACTTGGGTAGTGTGCGACACAGTACCACTAGCAATTCGATAAAGTCCTTCAAAGGTATATGTTGTACTTGGTGCGAGTGTGATTATAGCATTAGTACTATCAAATACATTCTGAAAAGCGTTACTGCTGTTAATGCTTCTTGTTGTAGTAATTACGGCAAAATGTTCTGTTGGTATTAAAGCTCGTTTGTTATTAACATTCGACGCATACAAGCGATTTTCATTAAACTCTATTGCAGCTTGACCTGCATTCATGTTGTTTACTGCTTGGTTTATTAATAAATCACCTGAATTAAAATATAATGGGCCTGCATCCTCGGTACCTGGTTGCAAAGTAAGATTAAGTGCCTCTATTCCAGCATTAGCTGTTACGAGTCCGTCAAATGTTTTGTTACCGGTAATGCTTTGTTCGGTTGCTATAGTAACTAAGTTATCTGTTAAATCGGTTATTGCTAGAGCAAGATTTGCTGACGTATCTGAAATGCCATAACCGGAAAGAGTAGTTGGAGCAGTACCTCCCGTTACACGACCATAGGTATCTACAGTCACTGATCTATAAGTTCCTGTGGTGGCAATTCCGCTGGTAAGATTTATTGAATCCGCGCCTATGGTGAGACTTCCGCTACCGAAAGAGCCGACTTCTATAGTATTTCCAGTCTTTACAAGGCCTGCTCCAGCCGTAATTTGCCCTACTCCAGAAAACTGCACAAAGGTCAAGGCAGTGCCGGATGTTCCACCGATTACAATAGGAGCGGCTGTAGTAAGAACAAATGCAGCCTGAGCGTTGTTATAACCGTACTCAGTTGCTAACCCTTCTTCAATATAAACATAGGCCCCCGGAGTTACCTTGCTATCAGAATCAAAATCACTTGCACGGTACCAAATACCGTTTGATCCGGTTCCTAGAGTGCTGACTACCCAAATACCATTCTGAGCACCGGCAGTCTGATTCTTCAAAAGAACTCTATCATTAGCAGCAAGAGCCACTCCATCCAAGCTATTGGGGGCTCCCGTTATCTCACCTCTACCAGAGGATCCACCAGTAGCTGAATATGTAACAGCTAGATTCGCTGTGCTAGCGGCACGACAACTAGCTTTAACATCGAGACCAGATGCAACGCTATCTACATATTGTTTTGTTGCCGCATGCATTTCAGAGCTAGGATTGGCACTCAAAGTCAATAAACCGGTCATGCTATCGCCGGCTTTATTTACTGGAATAAGGCTAAAAGATAAATTGCCACTGCCATCAGTGGTTAAGGCTTGCCCACTGCTTCCGCCTGTAAGTTTAAAGGTACTTGTAGTGAAGGTCTTTGTTCCAGTAATAACACTGGAGTTTTGCGTGGTATCTGTGGTGATGAATGCACCAGAGCCACCGATCTTGATTACGGAGTTTGAAGCACTAGCATCGCCGCCTTTACCAAAGTAAAGAATATCGTTGCTTTCATTAAACGCCAGCTCGCCATTTACTGCCTGAGTTGTGGTCGGTGCGGTTGCGTCTGATGAGCGACGTTTAATACGAATAGTATTAGCCATATTGTATTCCTAGAATATGTGACCTTTTTAAATTAACGAGTCTAGCAATATTTACAGGCTACACCAACTCATAATACGCTAATGTTTAGAATACATCTAAACTAATGTCCAATGAGGTTAAAGCAACATTTTATTCAACGATACTAGCAGAGGCACAACATCTACTAATGGCATTTCTCTTAATTCCAACTTAGCTGCAACAGGGCGTAATCCCAAACGACCTATGATTGAATATCCCTTGATTTCGTAAAGTCTGCTGGTGTCGGCTTCCATCCATAAATCTCGGCCTCCTGCTACGGGAAAGATTGAGCATCTAGCCTCTATAGCTCGTATCTCCTGAGGACCTACTGGAGTTGCTTGATCTTGCTGATTCTCAGTGCTTATCGGTAAAATAAAAAACTCCACCCCTGGAAAATACCCCTCCTTAAATCCCGTACCAGCACAATCACGGCACATGCTGTGTACTAATATACCGGTGTTCTTATCTGTACAGCTGCAGACAGGGCCATAGTATCTGCGCTTAAATAAAAATCCTCTAGAGGCGCCACGATCACTACGTAACGCCAGGTTTTCTTTGCGGAGCAGTTCTCGCACTAAACCCAGATTCTTATCGTTTACGTTACCCTGTAGTCCGCGCACAGGAGAGTGGTACTGCCCAGCAGGAGTAGTGAGCTTTACTCTATAAAAGGCGGCAGACGGTAGACCTGCATCTCTAAACTTGACGTCCAGCAGATAGTCTACTTTATGTCCTGAGCTCACAATTTGGTAATCCCCTGTGTCGAATCCTGTGGACACAGGGCTAAATTGCAACTCAAACGTATGGGGATACGGATCGTCAAAACGAGAATCCAATATCCAAGATGCAACAGTTCGCCCAAGGCCATCATATAAAATCCGAAGATCTTTAAATGGTTCACCCATTCAAAACCTCAAACTTGACCATATGGTCCAGGCAGCCATGCAAAACCGCCCATCATATTAATTTCAAATTTTTTCTCTTGACTAAATGTCTTAAAGTTGATTAGCGCTTGTTCGGCCATCTGAAGATATGCGCCGCCTTTGTTCTTATCGTCAATCGATAATCCACCAGAGCTATACGGTAAGTGGTTTCTAAAATAGTGATAAGCAGCGACTTTCATAAGTTCACCTATGGTGGCGTTAATGTGTGCCTGACGCCAAGGGAAGTTATGAATGTCGTATTTCCCTACATCCGGAGACATAGAGTTCCAGGTATCTATAGGACAAGTGATGCAATACGCAATTTCGTTATCGGTGAATTCCACGTCATTAAGCAAGGTGTTGGATTCTGGATAATCACGCAACGCCATACGTATCTCAGCCACAGTGACTGGGCGGTTTTTAGAGTTGATCTTAGGCGTAATCTCCAAATACCTTGGAGTTTGATAAATTAGCTTATTATCTAAGTTATAAACCTGTATACTTGCTAAGTGTAGCCCGGGGTCAGATAGAATATTCGGTGGAATATAAATCTCGATCTCACCATAGTCAGAACGTACTACCGTAACATCAATTTCCATGTAGCTGTCTGAGAACAGTGACTCGCGCACCACATAGCGCAGCTTCATGTCGACAATGTTCAGAGGGTTATTATCAGGCGTAAATACCTGGGTACGAAAGAAAGACGCTCCATCCTGGGCCACCTGATCTACGGGTAAATAGTTTGCCTTTGACCTGTATGGGCTGGCCGGAATCTTATGACGGTTAGCTCCGACGACAACCGCAACCGGACCCAAGATAATGCTTCTTTGTGTGCTAGGGTATGGCATGATGGATTATTGTTGTATGGTTAGGTTACCGGTAGCATTACAGGATGCAGTAATAGTTCTTACAGAGGTAGAGTAGAAGTAGCCGTCCCAGTAAGTGTCTGGCTCCAAATAAGTTGCATAGGCAAATGCACGAGCAGTAATAGGCTGCGCTTCGAGTCGGGTTATATCTCCGGTCTCCTCGCCACCCACAGTCAGCGAGGCAAAGCCGTACAGTTCGCCTCTGAAAGTCGTAGTCGCCCCAGATGTGCGATTTGATTCGTAGCTATCTAGAGATGTCGAAGAAATAGATACTAAAACAGCTGTCGGCGTTATTACAAATCTATTAGGAGTGATGCTTTTGGTTACTGTCTCAATAACAGCATTTGGATTTGGGCTGCCTACTGAGCCTATAAGCCTGGCGTCATACAGCTTAAACTCCACATCTATAATGTCAGTCGGCACTATAGTGTGAAAAAAGCGCTCCGTAGAGAAAGACATATTAAAGTCTTCACCTACAGGAATAGCAGTAAAAACCGTATTGCTTGCATTACCGGCTGACATACACACCTAATTATAGCATGCCAGACTCTATAAAACTAGCTTTAATTATTCGATAGGCTCTGCAGTAACTTCAATTACAGTTTTTACCGAATCGTTAGCATTAGCACTAGAGATATCAGAGTCACAAATAGCTAAAGTTTTTATTGGCTGGGTGCCGTTTTGAGAGTTTCCACAAGTAAATACAGTTGCTAAAGATGAACCGAAATTCGCGCTCGCCTGTGGCATTATTGGTCTTGCCGTTTTTGAAAAATTTTCTAAATTAAAATTTAAGTATTTACTAGGATCATTAAACATATTTATTATTTCCGGACGATTATTTCGACAGTGGGTCAGATTGCAAGCGTTGCATAGCGTACCTGTAAATACTATATTGCCGCTGAGATCTCTACCCACGACCTCTACTGTTAGGTTGTTTATAGCCAGCCCTAAAGCCTGCTTCTTGCCTATAGCAAAATAAATCTCGTTGGACACATAGTCTAAATAAGGAGAAAAATAATTACTACCATACGATTCACCGGGATTATCGTAAGTGCCGGCACCGGTATATCCCGGAATAAGACCCACCCCATAATTATTAATCAGAGCTGCAAATTCGAGTTTCCAAATATCCTGATTTGTATTCCTAGCTGCTGTAATAATTGGATAAGGATTATTGGCACCATAAGCTGACAATCTATTAGTGTCTGCTAGGTTAGAATACGCCGTGTTATCTGCAATGAGTTCAATGGTATCTGTTGGTTTTACTAAATTATTAAAACTATTATTAGCCCTACTATTAACCCCCACTACATCTTTTAAGGTTGCAGAATAGTTGATCCTGACCTCTCCTGCAGCTACACAGCCAACTAAGCTCTCAAAACCAACAGAGACATCGTATGATGTAAGAACATCCGGGAACACTTGGGAACTATTATTAAATCGAACGGGATAAAGTGTACCCCCCGACAAGCTTACTATTTTACTTCCTGTACTAGAGTTCCAAAGAGCACCATTAGGATAAACCGGGTTACCTCTTAAAAACGTATAATACGGTCCCATGCCGGTATTTGCTCCATCTTCAGGATCCTTTATTACAGCATTTGGGGCAATAAGTATAGGTCGGGGATTAGGGGCAAGAAATAACCCACCTGAGTTAATGAATCCCGCTGTCCAGGCCCGGACAGTAACTTTATAAGTAGAAAGCTCCCAGTTAGGGGTTTCTAAAAATAAATTTATACTCCGACCCATACTCCAACCGACCTGTGGCGCGTCAGATAAGTTCACTTGAGTAGCATTCACATCAAAAACAGGTAAGTGAAAAGGAGTATTAAAAACGGCACTGGAAAAAGGCCTTAAAGGATACGGCTGTAACCAGTGATCAGTCGCTCTCCCCAATACCAGATATCGCGTACATGGGCTTTTTTGGAAATTCATACTGTCTCCAAAAAAAAATTAACTTATTGGATTAATAGTAATAGCAATCTGGGGATAAGTCGCTGCTGTACCTGAGTTTATAATTGCTATGCAGCGATATGGCTCCGCGCCAGATACGTAATCCCTATCAACAGAAATCCTTTGAGTATTAAACGCTGTTATTCCTACGGTAGATAGCGGCCGGAAATTAGCGTTAGCCCAGGCTCTTGAAACCTGCATAAAGCGAGATGGATCAAAGAGGCCAGCAATCAATCCAGTCTTATTGTTGTTCGCATAAGTTAGATTAACCGAGCCTACAAGAGTACCCGTAAACGCAGGAGTTCCACCTGAGTCTTTTCCAATTACAGCTAGAGTAAGTCCATCTACTGCAAGTTTTTTAAAGGTATTATTAGCGTACTTAAGCGTAAAGTCGTAAGAAGACTCGATTGCAGCGACCCCTGTTGCTGCTGGTGAGGTGGGGAAGCCCGTCGCATTACCACCACCGACAGACATACCTGTACCGTCTAAATCCAGCGGAGCATTGAACTCTACGTAGTAGCTGTCAGGGCCGCCCTTGGCTCTAACGGCCTGTACTGTAATGTCCTGGTTTGTTGTCAGATTATGTGCAATCTGATTATTATCAGAGACGTCAAGAATATCCGTAGGCTGAACCCAAGCGTAGTTTGCTGCAGACGCTCTTGCGCCGAGTGGGGCTACGTTAGTCAATACGCCGCAATAAGTTACGTTAATATTTGTATTTAGTGTATTTGAAAATGCAACATTTCCACGAATAAAGTGGTTGGTTACATTAGGCACTCCCATTACGCTTCCGCCGTCCTCAATCATTACGTTAGGGGCAACGAGTAGAGGAGTACCACCCCCGCTGTGAGCATACTCTAGGTTAATGGTAAAAGAGCTTGATGGCCACGTAGGTGTCTCAAAGAATACGTTTACAGCCCTACCTGACATCCAGGCGGATCCATTGATTACCGGAGCGGAGCTGCTGAATGCTTGTGGAGCTACCGTTAATTCGGCTACGGTAGGGGCGGCCGCCCTATCCTGTAAACGTAGGTACCTGGTTATAGGAGCCTGATAGAAATTCACTTAAACGCTCCTTTCGTAGTTATCAAATAACTACATCAAGAAACGTAAGTAGTTCCTCATCAGAAACACCGCCAGGAGTGTCTGCAGCTGCAGCCTTGTTCATTGGAGCAACTGGGACGCCCGCAGATTCAAGGCCTACATCAAGAGCGTGATTCATTGATGCAAGGGAGATATTAATTCCACCTTCGCTAGCATGCTTGACATTAAGATTACCGACGATGGTATCGATTAGAGCATCAACTGAAACTCCGCTAGAGACCATTGCAGCGAACTTGCCGTTAATTTGCAGAGCATGAGCAAGGTCAGACTCTGACTCAAACTTAAGGCCCTGTTCGGCGCAAGCTTTGACGAACTCTGGAATATAATAGGTGCCAACAAAGCTCTGAAGGGCAGCGATCTTACGGGACTCGTTGTTCTGAGTATCTGACATTTGAGATTCCTTTTTAGAGTGTTTTGCCTTAGCCTCTGCTAAAGACTTTTCGTAGTCTTTCTTGAAGCCCTCTGGATCGTGCTTATCTGCACCAATGGAGACTAGGTGCTTGTACATCTGCTCGATGAATTCTGGAGAAGAAGGATCTGTTGGGCCGTCTGAAAACATAATTGTATCGTATTAAATTCCTACTGGGGGATTTCTCCCCCAGTAGGCGCATCATATCTTTGAATCAGCTGAAGTCAACTCGCGAAACTGCTGCGGCGTTGGCGATACCGCCACCGAGCATCTCATAAGCATACCAGCTGAGCATTGGGCCTTCACGCTTGACGAACATTGTGGTGTCCTCAAGGAAATAAAGTCGGCCAAGGAACTCAGGAGCAGCAAAGAGGAACATGCTGTTATTGGGGACGAGATCGTCCTTGATGGTGGTGATCCAGTTGAGGCTGCACCACTTGGTAGCCTCGCTTGCCCAACCATTAACAAGAATGTTCTGAGCCATGTCGCCACCGACCTCTTCACGGGTCCACTTCTCGAACTCAATTCCGGTCTTCTGGTTAACCAGAGCCGTCTGAGGACGAAGACGGGCGCCAGCAGCCATCATGAGCTTCTTGGCCTCGACGACGTTCTCACGAGTGAGACCGCCGGAGAGGGTTTTCCAAAGTGTGATGGGTGCTCCACCTGGACCGTAAGGAACGCTCTGATCTTGATTCATGGTGTCATTGGAGAGGAGCGAATTGATCGTCTGGATGAACTTGCCATCCTCCTCTGCCTGAAGATCCTTGAGCGCATTATCGCTAATGACCTGACGGATGTCAAGGTCATAGTCGTGCAGCTCTGCAACGTCCTTATTGAACATTGGAGTAGCAATGCGGCTGAAGGTTACGAGCCAGCGCTTACCGTAAATGTAGGTGCCACTTGGGAACTCGCCGAAGGGGATCGACATAGCGCCAGGTGAATCTGGCTCTAGTTCGACAACCTTGGAGGGCTTGTCGGTGGAGACCTGCTTGGTGAGGTCGTCACCAGTAATGGTCTGAGCAGGGAGGATTTTACGAAGAAAGCCTTCTTCACGAAGCTTCATACGAATATAATCGGAGGTTGCTCGAGCTACCTTGATAGTGGATTCGGGGTTGAATTCCATCTGATCGATGTGCTGACGCACAACCTGATTTGCTCGCTTCTCCATATCTGAAAGATGTTCTAGTGCCATCTGTGTTACTCCTAAGTAGGTTAAATTTGAATTTTGAAATTAGATTGCTGGCCACCAGTTGACGTAGAAGTAAACCATGTTTACGCCATACTGATTCTTTACTACGCCGCTAGTTGCAATACCGACAACCTGATTGGTGTTGGCGCCGATGGCGGCATCGGCGTTTGCGATGTATAGAGAGGTGCCAGAAGAGGTTGCAAAAGTAGCGACTTTGCCTGCGGTATTGGCAGCGGTGCTGGCCATGAGTAGGTCGCCTGCTGCAGGTGTGCCTGCATATTCAGTGGTGCCGAGCTCGTAAGCGCCGGTACCAACAAGGCAAGAGATGCCGACTTCACCCTGAGCAACTTGAGTGGCCTTTTGAGCAGCCAGGTTGCCCTGGTAGCGAACAGCGTCGTTCTCTTCGATGCCGCCACGTGCAAAGAGTGGCATCTTGTTGCGAGCGCTAGCGCCGCCGCCCTTTACGAACTGGCCGGAAGCATTAAGGAAGCCGACTGAGCCGGCGACTACTGCAGTAGCAGTGGTGCCGTCGTAGCCGCTGACGGGAACAACGCGAGAAAGCTGACGCTCGTCCCACCAGCCACGGACGGGATCAAGCATATTAGCGGTCATTTGAGTTAGGTTCTTGTAAGCCATTTTTTAATCTCCGAATCTTGGATTCGATATAGTTTAGAACAGAATTACTTTCTTTTCAATTAGCTGAGTAGAGCTTCGCACCAAGCGGATGAAGCCTGGTTGCCAGGTACTGCAGCGGATTTTGCGGAAACAGAGGAAGGAACCCCTACTGCAAGATTACGAGCCTGACCCAGTTCGGACTGGAGGGCAGCAACCTTGCCGGTAAGAGATGCGATTGTCCTAAGCGCGCCATCATTCGTAAGAATGTAGTTGGCGAACTCAGACTGACGAGCCGGATCAAGACCGGCGTGTTTGACAAGATCGACTACTCGGGCTTCAGCTTCCTTGCGGTTTAGTGCTGAAACAGGAGCGGACGAAGAAATGGTCGAAACCATCTGAGGTACACGCTCAAAAAAAGATGCGATCTTTTCAAGTGCGTTTATTGGAATTTTAATTGTGCTCACGACTGGATCCCTTTATAAATTGAGTTTAGTTCGTTACGTAGACGGCTAGCTGAGCGCAGAGTCTGGAACTTTGCACCTGCGCGCTTTACTGCGCCGTCGCAAGTCTGCATGAATGAAACCTGAGCTGCCGAAAGCTTGGTTGGATCAAGCTTACGGTTGGCAATCAGAGTAGAGATCTTCGCATAAGAGCGAATATCCGACTCCTTCATGCCTTCCTGCTGCATAAGAGCCATCAGTGCGGCCTCCTCTTCAGGAGCCATAGCTGGGGCTTCGCCGCCCATCATAGCAGGATCCATCATGGCAGCCATCTCATCGGGGGCGCCTCCGCCTGCTGGCATAGCAGCCATATCCATCAGAGCCTGCTCGGCAGCATCCTCTTCGTCAGAAGAAATCTCCTCTTCTGACTCTGGGGACTCCTCCTCTTCTACTTCGTCTTCTTCGGCGAGCTTACGAAAGGCTCCCCCTTTACGGGAGGCCTCCTTCTTCTCCTGCTTATTTGCAGGTTCAGACTTTTCTTCTGAATCGTCGTCGCCATCTTCAAAGGCGCACATTTCTGCAGCCTTTTTAAGTAGAGCGGCAAGCTTTGCAGCTTCCTTTTTTTCCTCATCTGGGCCTTCCTTCTTATCTGCCCAATCAGGAACGCCGTCGCTATCGGCATCAGGCTTCTTCTTCTCAGACTTAGATGTTTCCTTCTTGTCTTTCATCATTTCTTCTGCAAACTTTGGAAGACCATCGAGCTCAGCAAGAATATCGTAGGCTGCAATTTTCTCTGCCATATCATCAATAGCAGCATGCTCTGCGGCCTGCTTCTGAGCCTGGATTGCAGGAAGGACGTGAGGAGCGGCAAACTTATCCATGACAGTTGTTATAGTCTGGATAAAAGACTCAGCATCAAGAACAGCAGATGTCTTCATACCCTCGCGCATAGTCACGAGATCCTTAATTGCCATCTCTCGGATAGCCGCTAGTTTTGTTGCAGCGTCCTTGCCCTGCTCAACGGTGAGAGAAATGTTATTGTCGTTATCGGCATTAACAGGGTAAGCAGCGGTACCCTTGGCATCTTTCTTGCTATCATCGGTCGCTTCTTCAGCAACATTACCGGTGACATAAGAATCGCCGCTTTGAGAAGCCTTAACAATATTCCGAAGTTCTGCAGCAAGACTGCGAGCCTCAGCAATAAAAGAATCGGTAGCATTCTTACCCGAGGGGTGAGAAGAACCTGGATCGTTATTATTGTTCAGATCGTACTTACGCTCAACCTCAGGAGCCTCGCCCGATGGACGTGGGTGTAGGCCCTTGTTGTGGCCTGGGTCCTTTTGCTGACTACCTGCTTCAAGCCGGGTATCGCTGTCAGTACCCATAGGATACATTGCCTTATTGTCAGCAGTATTTTCGGCATAACGATGGCCGACGACTGCTGGACGAGTATGATCATCAGCTGCAGAGTTGCTGCCGCTGGGATGAGACGTATTGAGGATGCTCTCGCCGGGATTCTCAGCGCGCTTCTGAGTAAGAGCGCGAAGCTGTTCGACTAGAGCGCGGTGTTCAAAGCTAGTGGCCATAATGGTGTATTTCCTTTACGTTTGTGTTTATTCTACAGTATTCTGACAAAATGCGCAAAAAAGTAAATTATCTAAATCACTAACAGAGGCAGCGGATTTGATTGACTTAAATGTTTCAAGCTGGTAACAAATATACTCTTTTGCCCAACTTGTGTCAATGTCGGAAGATAGCTTAATAGGATTAGATTTTCCAATTTGAGTTCCGGAAATTCTACCCATTAATGGAGTCGTAATTGAGCGATAAGAGCGAAGGCTGGAGCACAGTTCGGCAATTTTACCTGAAATCTTGAGGGAAGCCGGCTCATAAAGAGAGCTAGAAACCAAGTCATCCGTCATAAACCCTCTTAAACCAGCAGCTACAGCGGACTTATTGAAAGTCGCAGCTTGGCTAGAGCTAAGTTTAGATCCAGTCATTAATGTATAAAATTCTGCAGGACGTAGCATAACGCCATTGTCCGATAATCCACGCATAACTGAATCTAAATAAGTAGGAATGTAGAAAGATAGTTTTTTAATTGTAGAGTCAACTTCTTCCTGATTATTCAGAACCGTTGGGCGCACCACCCCATCGATGCGTTTTTCCATCTTAGATAATTTTTCAAGAATTTTACGTTTTTCTTCTGCAGACTTAAAACTACAATTAAGCGTAGCCTCAATACCTTGAATATCATTTAAAGAATATCCAAGCTCTTCTGCAAGTGCAGCTCCGCCAATAATGCTGGCAGAAGCTTTCTTGAGAGTATATGCTACTCGATCTGCGGGACGTATAACTCTAGAGATATCAAAGAAGGTGGAGTGGGGGTTATCAACACCAACTGCTCTACCGTCATCCAAAATTTTACCTAAAGCCTCTTTGACGTGCCAACAATATTCCTTAGGAGTCTTTGCCTTATTAGAGCAAATAGAGCAAACGTCATGAGCAATCTTACAAGCCATTGAGACTGGGTAGCTGCCATTGCGCTCGAGTAAGGAGAGTTCCTCAGCACATTTAGAATTATCCAGCTCCATGAGCAGTTCGACTCTATCCATGTCTTCATTATACATGGCGGCCTTGACTATACCGTAACTAGAGTCCATAGGGGTATTCTTATGATGTCGGAATACCTTAGCATGACTGATAAATGTAGGGTAGTCTCTCTGCAAATTGGCTCGCTTCCAGCCATCCCCGTTTCTATTAAAACCAAACTTTTCATACGCCGTCATGGCAATAGTGTGTACTGCCGTCTTGTCTCTAGCTGGCGTATAGCCTTCGATAAGACGAGAGAACATATTGGCACGCTTCTCTTGTCCGGAGTCTAGGCCCTTTGCAGAAAATCGTAGGATTTCAAAAGGAGCCTCGCTGCCGAGGTTAAAGTGATCAGGACTAAAAGCTTTGATAAACATTGTTATTAGCTATCTTGGCACGTACGGAATGTCTTCACCGGGAACGTTTTCGTATATCATAGGAGTGGCACCGAAGAAGCCAGGTTCTGCCCCTAAGACAGCAGGATTATATCCTACTTCAGGCGTAAATCCAGATAACCAGCTACCGTTTGGATCTGTTGTAGCATAAGGGTTTAAAAAGTTCCATATGGGTGCAGCGGCAAGGGACGCCAAAGCTGCATACCTAGGAGCTCTGGCACGGAAAGTACCTCTAGCGCCAGTTGGAAGACCACCAAAAAATCCTGGTAGAAGAGTTTTAAAACCTGCTGCAGTTGGGATTGGGAGTCTCGAAGAACGAGCTAAAGGAGTGTATGGTTCTAGAACGGCTCTAGTCTGTAAACGTCTTGCCCCCTTATCGTCACCATCACCGCCACCCTTAGGAGCCGCATGCGTTGCTACTATGCTTACAGGTCCGTCTTCAGGCACTAAGTTTCGTGGAAGATCTACAGCAGTCCCAGGACCAGGCACCAAGCCTTTTACCATTTTCTCTCGAAATTGTTCGGGGTCCATTGTATCTGACGTCACTAACGGTCTGCCTAGTTGCCTAGCCGTTAGAGGGTAATTACGGACATGCTCATAGTTACCTAAATTGGAATTTAATGTTTGTGGACTGGCTCCTAATATTGCAAAAAAGCGCTCTACTCCTTTTGGAGTCATATATTCAGGGCTTCGCGGGAAACCTTCTCTATAACTGCTGGGAAAAAACAATTCGCGATTTAGACCTCCTTTAACTCCTAGATAGGCGGCGGCGGAGGAGAGGGCGGCACCGCCTGTGCCAAAACCAGTTTGATCCTCTCCAACAAAAGGAACATCTAAAAGTGGAGACCAAAAACCTGCATTGCCTGGGTTGTAGAGAGCACCAGAGTTGTAATCTTGGTGACTTTCAACAGGTCTAGCAATCAGGTGTGGAGCTCCACTCATAACTCCAGTTGGACCACTCTGGGTTTGATATATCTGGCCTGCTGTTGCAGCAGTGCTAGGGTTCAATCCAGCAAGATAATCTGCTGCATTTTGAGCGCCCGCAACGGCCCTTGTTACTTCTGCTGGAGAGAGTTTGGCAATAGGCTGCCCATTGTACATCTCCTCGGAGCGCTTAACATAAGCTTGGGCAAACTTTGCTGTAAGTTGATCAATATTCATTATTTGCCTTTTCCTGCTCCTCGGTCGGATTCGCTGAGACCCGTCAGCTTGGGTACAACAGAATACTCTCTATACTGATCTCTCATTCGATCTTCCATTGCAAGCATTTGATTGAGAGAGAAGTCATCAATCTGTTCTCCTGCTTCTAGTCTACGACGAAGCATGGATCGAAGCAAGGGTTCGCTGCGAGTTGCAGTTGGAGCAATGGAACTAATCTCAGATAATGCTTGCTCAATCTCGTGGGGCGCACGAGAACCAATAATTGGATCTGACTTTATAAGCTTATGTAGAATTAAAGCTTTATCAATTTTAGAAGACTTATCAATAAAGTCAGGATCAGCCATACCTTCTAAAATACCTCTTTGAATTGATTCGCTAGAAGCACCCATGTTAGGATTCATTCTATTTATAACGGTTTCAAGAGTATCGTTAAAATCCGCTATTCTACCAGCTTTTTTTTTATAAAAAGGTTTAACCCCACAAGCATCATTAAGTAGGTTGTTGCGCTCTAAACGATTGACATAAGCGTCATGCTCAACCTGAGCAAGCTTAGTATTTAGTAAACGCACTTGGTTGAATCTTTGAATGATGGAATCCAAGGAATTAAGTTCGTCATTGCCTAAAGAAAAATAACCGACTTTATCAGCAGCTAACTTGGTACACTCTGCGCCAGTCACACCAGTAGCAATACTAATAACGTCAAGCGCTTCTTTACCATGACGCTCGAGCATTTCTCTAGCCCAGTGCATTTTACGATAAGTGGTCGCCGTTGCAGTCTTTTCCTTAAAACACATAATGCTTTTAGCCAAACTTTCACAGGCTTGATTGTAACAGTTTCTATTTGTTTCAATAGCTAGCTTTTCTTGCTTGTCTAAAGCAGCTGCAGCCCTATTAATTGAATCAAAGGAGGGGGCAGTTGCTTGCTTCTCTACAAAAAGAAAGCTGTCGTCCTCTGCCGTATCAAAATAGCCACTTGTCTCTGATAGATAAGAAAAAGAAACCTTTTCAGCTTTCTTTGTATCAACCTTCGTAGCATTTAAAATACGGGCAACTGCACTTAGGCCATCAGCGAGAGCAAAAGAATTACCCCGCTCATCAAGACTCGCAGATTTAAAATAAGCAAGATGAGCAGCGCCATTATAAGCCTCTGCAGCACGCAGAACGTAATCATTGGGATACTCACTATCACTAGCAGCTTTTACTAAAGCATCAGTGGGCTCCATACCGTCGTTGACGTAACTGGCAGTCTTGTTAACCAGTTCCACCAACCGCTCTTTATTTTCTAAAGAAATATGCTTTAATTCACTCATTGTTCCTCTAGTTTACCTTGATTTTGATTTTCAACAAAACGAGGTGGATTATTGAGATGTAGCGAGGCTAGATCTTCATTAGAATACTGACCAGATCGTAATGGATCTGCGGGCAGTGCGTTGTTATTCATTAGACCAAATGTAAAAGATTTCAGCATTACACTAACGATCTGAGAGGTAAAGGCATCATCTTCCTTTACTCCACCAAAGATTGCCTCAATCTTTTTACGCTCATTTATATTGTCTTTGGCTAGGCCGATAAGTTCAGTTGCATTTCTAGCATTAGGCACAATACCGTTGGCAGCCTGGATACCCTTGGAAAGAACCAAGTTGTCAAACAAAGTTTCATAAAGCTTTTGCATTTGATGTTGCGAGCACTTCTCCACAGACTCCAACATTTCCCGTCCGCCAAACACAGCAAGACGCTTCCAAAAAGCCTCATTACTAAATGGAGCTGAGCGCATAATCGGCTCTACAACCCAGCGATTTAAGTATCCGTAATTATTAAGGTTATCAATTACATCAAAAAAACACTTTACGTAATATTCAATAACTATTGGATTATGCCCGACTACTCGAGCAATTTCTTCAAAAGAATAATTTACTAGGATGCGTGTATCTACGTCTACTCTATAAGATGGACCATTCTCGTAGAGCATCAAGGCATCCGCAATATTTGGATTAGAATCCTTATAACTCTCTACGACATCTACCGGCTCTTGCCTAATAGCCTTTAGTAAAGCGTACAGCTCACACACGTATTTATCGTCATCTTTGCGGGGCTCTCGCCATTCGTCGATAAGGCTGACGACATAGTTATATCTCCAGTCGGGGCTCTTCAGCCGTCGAGGAGCGGGTTGGCGATTGCCGGATAACGAGACGTTTGCTTTACGCATTACACAAGCTGGTTAAGATCGGTTTCTACCGCAGATCCTGAGTCAGACTGAATCTTGCGCTCTTTCAGTTTAAGAATTAGTTCGCCGAGATGGGTAAAGGTATTACGAACAGACTCTTCCATGCTGGGAATATCTTCTTGGCTAAAGCGCTCGGCAAACTTATCGCCGTGGAAAAGCATGAGGAAATAGATTCTACCAAGACGATCCAGAGCCTGGTTAAGGTCCACAAGGTATTGATCCAAGGGCGTATCAATATCTGCACGATTGATAAGCTGAGAAATATTAGCGACGTCGAAAACATCCTTCTCCCCGGCTTGAGCAGCCTGCATAATTTCATCGACTGCCTGCTGGCTAAGAGCAGGTTGAGCCTGATTCATGCCACCGATGCCATCCATGATGCGCTGGTTTAGGACATTACCAGGAGCGCCAGTCATGGCGTTCATTGTTTCTGCCTGAGGATACTGCTCTGGAACACCCAAGGTGGGATTCATGCCCATTGGGACTGAGGGAATATTCGGGGCAAAGACCTGGCCCGGGTCGAAGAACGGCCCCTGAGCGCTCTTTTGCAACATGTACACTACAGGCTCTAAGGTAGCTGCTTGTTTAATGGCGCCTTTAGCACTAGCAATATCCAAGCCCACACCAGCAACTAGACTTATATAGGTGTCTCGACGACTTGCTTGCTTAAACAAGACTTTGCCATTGCAAGATACAGTAAATCCGTTGCGATCCTTGGCAACCTTTACTTCATCAAACAGGCCCTTGATCTTGGCATCGATATCTCTAGCGTCACCAATATCTAGCCTAGGGCAAGAGTATGCTTTAGCTTTGAAGGAGTGTACTTTAGCCTTCACGGGAACATAAAGAGTTTTATCAATAAGCCTCATGCGCTTATAAGCAGGAGATACTACAACCTTGTCGATTGAGTAGTTACCGCACATTACTTCATAAGTAGCGGTTGAATCAAACTCGACTTTATTCTTTAAGCAAACTGCACTTGAACCCTGAGAGCCATCTGCTTCAACAAAGATAGTATATGGGACTTCCGTGTTGTAAACATTGATGGAATCTCCAGCTTGAACCTTGGCTGAGCTGGCATCCGGTAGGGCTTCAATAAACTTTTTAAACTCCTCGTGAGCATTATCAAAAGAAGATACGAAAGCTTTTGAAGACTCAATGCAGCAAGGCGTGATATTTTTATTCCCCATAGGAATAAAAACATGTTTATTAAAGTTATCTACGCCTAGTTCGGGTAGAATTGCACCGCGCTGAAAAGAGCCGCCCTTCATCAGTAAGTCGCATGCGCATGCGCCCTCTGCAGCATTTAGCTTCATTGGACGTTGAATTTTATAAGGAATTTTGCCCTCGGATCTATTGTCGCGCAGGACAACGCCTTCCTCAAGCAACTCCTTCTTCTCGGCATCACTCATCGAGTCAAATACCGGCTGAGGACTATTAGCGTCGATCACTTGGACTTCTGGAACTTTGTCGTTGTCTAGCTGGATAACAGCCTCAGACTTCTTACAAGACTCGAGAGCTTTGTAAAGTTCCTCGCCGTAAGCCTCAGTAGCTAACTTGTGCAGTTCGGGATTCTGCATTAAAGTACGGGTGTAGATCTCAGACAACTTGCAGTCTGCTTGCTTAAGGAAGTTAGGCAGTGTCCAATCAAAGGAAGAAGTAAGACTCTGCATGCGGTCCATGCTGAGCTTAGTGTTCATCGTAGGGTTGTAGATCTTGCTCAGGTCTAGACCAGACTGCATGCCGTTCATGATGTCGCTTTTCGACATTTCTGATGGAGAGCCGAGTTCTTCTGGACGAGAGTTAAGTATAGAGTCGACCCAGTTTTCCTTATTGGGTACAAACTTGTCCTGATTTTGATTATAAAGGAGTTCAGCGCCTTTGAGCTCGCCGTTCTTATAGAACACAGGAACAAAGAGCTGTCGTCCGCTTATATCAAATTTAAAAAGACCAATGGCTTGAGTGCCATCGTCATTCTTGTTAACTACCTCAAAACCAAGCATGTAGTCGAGCAGATTTGGGATCTTGTCTCGAATATAGGCAAAAGCCAATTGAAAGAAATTCTGCTCAAAGGATGCATCATCTGCAAGCTTAATGATGTTCTTTCTGGCCATAGTTATCTCTTAAGGGAATTTACCTGGCGGGGTTTCCCCCGCCAGATAAGTATGATTAAATCAACCGTGCTCTGCAACTGCAATGACAACTCTTGCTACGTTTCCACCAATTGCAGGAGTAGCAGTAATTACATCACCGGCAGCTACATCTTGTCCAGCAGCTGCAATCGTGAGCTCCTTGACTTTATTGCTAGTGTCGCCAATTTGAGTTCCTGCAGTATTGGCAACAAGTGAGCCAGCAGTTGTAACTACAGTGATAGTTCCGGTGCCGGCAGCGCCGGATACTGGAACAAACCATGCGCCTACAACTCTACCTGCAGATTGCACAATTGCTGTACCTGCGGTATTGCCGGTCAAGTTAGCAATGGTGTAAAATCTTACACCACTCTTGCCATACTTGATGTTTCCTGCAGAAAGATCTCTGAGGATGGCTTGCTTCTCAAGAATGCCCATTGGATGAACAAAGCTGCCCTGAACCAGCTCTACTGCTCCACTGGCAAGTTCCTTGCCATTTGGACCTACGTAAGCGAAGAATCTGAGAGCCCCAGAAGTGTTTTTAAACACATCTGTGGTCATGAGAGCGTTGCGATATGTTGCCGAGTCTGTTAATTCGTTACCATTTGCCATGTTTTAATTCCTTTTGTAAATTGAAAGGGCCTTTTTTAGACTAGTCCCAATCTACTACTAGTGTTGTTTAATAAGTATCCTTGAGGTACTTGGCCACAGCATCAGCATTCACGTCTAGGCCGACAGCAGCGGCACCCTGATTAGCGTAGCCGCCGAGAGCATCAATGACTGCATCAACCTTAGCGCCACGCTCTGGGCTGGATTCGCCGTAGTAGCGAAGACCGCCACCGCCGAGAGCACCAAGACCGCCACCGATGAGGCTGCCCATGAGTGCAGAACGAAGATAACCACGAAGGCTCTTGTCCTTGCCGAAGACAGCGTTAGCGAGTACGGAAATAGGCAGACCGGCAAGAACGCCAACGCCAGCGCCAATACCTACGCCAGGGCCGTAACGCTTACCTGCTTCAAGAGCATCGTTTCCGAATGCCTTTGCAGAATCAAGTGCCTTGCCCATTGTACCCTTCTCTTCCTCTGCCTGCTTATACCGAATAAGAGCTGCAGCGATGAGAGGTTTCTTTACTTCTGCCGATTGAAATGCTTGTTTAATCATAAAGTCTCCTTTTGGTTTAAGTAATTATAGCACAAAAAATTAATAAGTGCCTTTAGGGCCCTTAGATATTTCTCCTGTTGCAAGAGCGGGTATCCAAGACGTTCCGTGAATTTGAGACGTTGCTCCTCGCTGAACATTATCTAAAAATGTTTTTTTAAGATTAAATCCACCTAATTGGACCATCCAATCTCTATCGCCAATCAATGACATCATAGCTCTTGTCATAGTTGGCTTAAATGGGGGTGGATTCTTATGCGCAACAACGTCTCCAAATCCGTTTTCTTTTAGATCCTTAGCAACGCTAGGAGTTATACGAGTTCCGATCGAATAATGCAAAATCGGTTTCTCTAAATAGTAATTTAAATATTTACTTGCAGCTCCGGATACAAACCCTTGACGAGGTTCATATTGAGAAGCCAAATAATCGTAGCTAACCAAATCTTCCGGATAGGTTCCAGGAATGACGTCAGGCTCAGTAATTTCAACCTGATTAATCAAACCTCTGGCCACAACCTCAACATTACGTCTATGAGCAGGTAGGCCGTTTTCCTGAAGAGCGGACTTGAACTGCTGTACGAAGCGACGTCTTGCTTCACCAATACCTTTAAGTTCTGCAATGTCTTTAGGATTTACGATACCATCAGATAAAGAATCTCCTGCCTCTAACGACTGGCCGGGCTTTACGATTACGGCTTGATCCGTAGGTACGTAGTATTTAGTGTCGTTTATGTGCACATAATTACCACCCTGGGGGGCAGATTCAACTTTACCGACAATACCGTCCGTAGTGGATACAGGAGCACCGTCTGTAAAAGTTTTTGGAACTTCTACTAATTGATTTAAGTAATTAAACCCGGTTACGGTACGTTTTGTTTTACCTTTAGCAACACCGCCACCGTGTTTAGAGTTAAGCATGCCTTGGCTGACAGGTTCTGCAATTGCTTGCGCAGCCGCGATGCCTACGTTCATACCCACTTCAGCAAGCTTGCCATGCTCACGAACTCCAGCGGCCCAACGAGGTAAGCCATTCATTAAGCTTATTGCAGAAATAGGAGAGTAAACCATTAAGCGCTTTTTACCGGCCTGGGATAGAGACTTAAGTACGGTAGCATCAATATAGGTGCCCTTCTTGAAGTCTCCTTCGTCTCTTGCAAGAATAGCGCCCATATTATCCGGGTCATCAGTATCGACCATCATACCTTGACCGTCTTCAATATCTTCATCAGTAACAACAAGTCTATGGGCAGCACCAGTAAGACGTTTAGCGAAGTATCCTGCGTCACCTACAGCAAGCTTTACATCAATAGCGCCTGAGCGGGCGCCATAAGAGCCTGCCCAATACTCAACAGGATCTACGCCTTCGGAGTAAGAGTTAACTACTGGAATCGGTACAGGGCGACCCTTGTTATCGCTGTACATAAGGTCAGTACCGATCATCGACGACAGCTGATTCTTATTGCCACGAGCACCTGCGTACACCTGCATAGCAAATGGATTTTCGGACTTAAGTGCTTCGTCATATACTGAGTCCACAAGATCACCCTGATACTTAAGTGTATTTTCTATAATTGCAGCATCTCTCTGTTCTGGATCTTTAGTGGTACGCAGAATATTGCGAACATCTTTTTTAAGTGCATCTGTAATCTTACTTTTAGCTTTTGTTGGCTTAAGACTCTCTAAAGTAAAACTAGATAGCGGAGATTGTCTAGCACTCTTAAGACCAATAAGCGTTAGCTTTTGAACCATATCCTTATAGTCATCGGGCTTCATAGTTGTAGCCATTTGCGTAAGAAATTTACGCATAGAAGACTTTTCCCATACACGAGTGTGATCTCTGTACTCTTGGGGTAAGGATTCGTTGATAAGTATTTGACCTACAGTCGTTAGCGACGGATCCATGGTGTTAGTACCTCAGTGCCACAAGGTATACGAACTGAAGCATAGTGAGAATATGGTGCTGGCAGAGCCATTGAAGAACGTTTGGTAAAATAATTAGACATATCGGGGCCAAACCAGTCTACCAACTTATTGCTAAATGTTTCGTAACCTGGAAGTCTAGACCCCATTCCAAGCAAGAAGTGACCTAGACCTCGTAAGCCTCGGCCGAAGGATCCCATACCCGATGTCCAATCGTCTATCTTATTTGCAGCATAGGTAGTAGCAGCATTGGACATGAACTGCCGCATTAGTGGAGAGTTGCGATCAAGTTGCCCCTTCGCACGCTGCATGATCTGCGAAACCGTATTGGAAAGGTCTGCTTCAACTGCTCCTCCACCAAAAGCCGCAGCATTAAAAAGATTAAAAGAATTTGCATTAAGCTGTTTTGCCCCTGCTGTGAGTCCTTTCTGCACAGAAGGCATAATAGCAGTCGCTGTGTTTCTGTAGCCACCTAAAGCTTGGATAGGATTTATACCTGTAATAAGTTGTCCAAAATTAGGAGCCTGCCCTGAGGCTAGTGCCCTTACCGCATCAGGATCCTGTGCTTGAGCTAAGGCTCTTTGACCTAAAGAGGTAAGGCCTTGCATATAGGCTGGGCTATAGCCTTGTGCTTGCATTGCTGCGTTGTACTCGGCGCTACCTGGTCGTAAATGCCCGTAGGCTTGAACATCCTGAGCCCAGCGAGAACCCCAAGACTGAGGATCTTGAAAATTCATATCCGGATACACCAGGTCACCCTGGAAATCCGTGTTCGCCATTTTTGTCAAAAATTGTCTAACTAACGGGTCCATGTTTTAAGTCCATTATATGAAGTTTTGCTTCTTCAGGACTCATTCCTGTGATCTGCTGGACCTCCTCAGCAAACTCCGGTAATCCTAGATGCGTAAACTTATAGGTACCGGCAGGGGTTTCAGTAACGGCAAAAATTACTCTGTCTTGATCGTCGTAAATTAAAACCGAAGATAATTCTTTTTCATACTTAGCCGGAATCAGGATATTTCTTTTTTGCGTTCTGACTCTCACCGCAGCAACTCCGTTACTGAACGAATAAAGTTTGTAAAATCCTCGGATTCATCAGAAGCCTGAGCGACCATACCCGGTGGAAGCGCTGGAGGAAGTCCCATCATAGCTGGGTCCATAGGAGGAGCACCTGTTGGCATGGGTGGAGGCATGGCGCCAGCAGGAGCAAGCGCTTGCATCATTGCTACCTGCGCATCCATGAGCTGCTGCAGCATAGCCTTAATATTGGCAATCTCCGTAGGAATATCCATTGGAGGAGCAGCCCCCATCATAGCGGGATCCATGGGTGGAGCACCGGGGGGCATACCCCCCATCATAGCGGGATCCATGGGTGGAGCACCGGGGGGCATACCCCCCATCATAGCGGGATCCATGGGTGGAGCACCGGGGGGCATAGGCGGCATAGGGGGCATAGGGGGCATACCCCCCATCATAGCGGGATCCATGGGTGGAGCACCGGGGGGCATACCCCCCATCATAGCGGGATCCATGGGTAGGGCACCAGGGGGCATGGGGGGCATACCCCCCATCATAGCTGGGTTCATGGGTGGGGCACCGGGGGGAGGGGGAGGGGGTAATAGAGCCCCACCAGGAGCGGCGACTACGGCTTGCTTAAAAGCAGTTTTAGAAAAGAGTTCAAAATAAGGATCTATCATAAATTACCTGTTTTATTAATTTTTGGTGCTGAGGGTGATTTTACAAAGAAATCTGGTGCACAGACTTTGATATTAGAAGCACTTAGTATAGCAATAGTATTTAGACTCGTCGTTGTATTACTTAACGTTGCGCCCTTTACAACACTTATACCGTGGCAAGAACCCTGTATAGCTGACTTAAGACTACAAATGCAATTGCTGGTATTTGTTGCTAATTGTAATTGGCATTTAATTAAGCCAAATTTTAAAGGTATAATTCTACCAATAGATGCAGATGTAACCAATATAGCATTAATTTGTCTAGACAGAATACCTGGAGACAACACAAGGAGATCTGGCGGCAAATTGGAGGTACCCAGACAGCCATAAATAAAATCGTAATCTCCGCAACCAAAAACACCCAGAGTGCTAAAAATAGAACCCCTTAGACCAACTCTTGGATTCATAGTAATAGCAAAGACTTTAGATTTATTATTATTAACTAAAGCTGTAGATAGTATTCTATGTTTTAAACTAACTGCAGGTACAACATTAAGGCTGCAAGCAGCCGTACCCACCAAATAATTTGTAACAGAATCTACTGTCAAGCCAGCTGCAGCATGTGCTATAGCTACGATAGGCATTACAATAAAACTTTTAGTAATGCCTACAGTAACCCCAAATTCTGCTAATAGGGGTGCATGATGATCTAGCACTGTTGTACCGTCAGATGAAGTACGTTTAGATTTGTGGTTAATGTTTAATTCAAACATACCAAGCCAAGTCTGGTTTTGACCACTACTACCAACAAGCCGATTAGATTCAAGTAACATAAGTGGATCTTCAAGAAATGCTGCGGGGTAAACAGAGTTAACAGAATCCCATGCAGCAGGGGCAGTTTTATAAGGGTGGCTTGGAGGCAAATTGCCCTGCAGATTAAATTTATGTGCAAGATAACCCTCAATAACCTCTATATCATTATTGCTCAATCGACTTTCAACGACAACAACTTCAGCATAAATATCGTTGGTATCGTGAAAAATGGCACTACCAGTTGCGCCAATTATTGCACCACCTAAATGATAACCAACAGTTATATTCAGAGGTACACTAGTAGAATTATTAATAGATTCATTAATAGTTGTGCTGCCATTAACTCTAATGCCCCTATCTGTGCCACCCCCAAAATAGCCACAAATAATTCCAGGAGAAGTAGTCCCAACGCTAGTGTTTACAATGTCGTGGTTTTGACCTATAAATAGAACCGGTTTACCTTGACTAAACCCTATACCTTGTACTCTTGGACTTGTTGCCGAGGGTAAAGCATACTTACCAAATACACAGTGAGTCTGCTGAGTGGTAAAGGCCTTTTTATATACCAAGAAGTAGGTAAAGCTAGATTCGCTTACAGATGCTGCCACCGCTAGTCGATCGATCTGCGATGTGTCGCGATCAAATTGAGCGCCACGGAAAGACGTGTTAAATACAACTACATTGGGCTGGAGGTTAGGGTTACTTTCTGCTAGAGAAAGCGTCTCAGCTGCAATACTGTTAGTCCAACTCGCTATAGAATTACCAGTAGTAGTAGGCAAGTTTTCATATTTATACCATGCTTTTGTTTGAGCAATATCTGAAGGGTCAATCGGATTCACGTCAGCCACTCGCCCACCAGTACGAGCAATACTGCCGTCAGTATCGACAAACTCAAGCTTAGCACTACTTCCATAAGAGTTTTTTATAAAGCTTGGTGAAGTAAATGTTGAGGAGGCGGAGGCGGTTAAACTAATTGCTTGGGAACTATCAACGACTGTATTAATCCGAACGGGTGGATAGGATGTAAGTGTAGAAGAACCAAAGTTTGTGCCCTGCTTTGAGGCAATTAAGAAGTCTGCAGGCTGAGTCATGTCGGCGCCCGCATTGGCCCCATCTATAAATACTCTTTGTATGCCTAGCTTAGAGTCTAAATTCAACGCAAACATTGATGCCGAATTCACTTTACAAGCTACGCCTCGAGGAATAATTCTTAGAATATATTGTGAGTCTAGAAACTCCGCCTCTCCTGGCCAAGTATCTATAGCTAGAAAAGTTTCAGCAAAATGCACTGGATTAGCTATTGAATAAACTGAAGACTTACCTACAGCAGAGAATCTTTTGATATTTGTCTTCTGACCATTAAAATAACGATCGAGAGAAACATCTACGGACCAGGAATCAGTAACCCCAGGAATGCCCGATATATACGACATTGCAAGATTAGAGTCTTCGTAATCAGTGAGTCGGGGCAGTATGTCCCGTAAGGAATTATCTGGCAAAGAAAAATACTGTTTTTTATTGGAGTCTACTTGGTAAAAATTTGACACATCCTCGTAGCCCCAATTAATAATATCTCCGGTACTCTTAAGTGCATAAATCTGTGCTCTATGAGTATTAATTTGAACAATGTCGTCTTCAGGCGTTAGGGATGGTGTGTTACGAATAGCAAGAGCTTCCGCAGGAGGCGTATAAGTATCTTGTGCACAACCACTCGACCTTAGGTCGCCACCAAACATAATAATTTCAGGTACAACCGGATTATCTGTAACAATCACACTATAGCCCGCACCATATAGGTGTCTGCCCAAATCTTGCGTGTGATAGGCATATCTACTTGCTGAAATCAACTTTGTTCGTTTTGTTCCTCCGCGACGTAACGCTACAGGCACGTTTGTTGCATTTGTTATTGTGTTTAATCGCTGTGTAAATCCAGTACTCGGTTGAGCAAGTGAAAGGATACTTTCCCCTTGCGGCGTTCGGCTCGATACAGGCGGATTGACACTCCATGGATGCTCGGAAGGAAGTACAGCGGGGCAAAGCATGTCGTATTTGTGAGTAAAGTATCCTTCGAATAACGATATATCTCTGTCATCATCCAACAGAGCAATAGAATCAACTTCCGTAAAAACCTGAAAGCCATCAGTTTTAAGTTCATAAACAGTGAAGTCGCCGCCAGCTACAACCGAGACCCCGAAGCCCATATTAGAACCAGAATAGCTAAAGCCCGGTACGTTGCACTGACCCGCATTATTATTACCAAACGCCAATGCATCCCCATTAAATACTTTAAATACGCCAGATGACGTATTCTCAGAATAATCCCCCAGCGCGCTGCCGACAACGTGAGCTTTACCGGCACTAACAGTAGAAAATGCAATGTTTGAATAGGGCGCAGGTACGGAGGATATAGAACCCCATATTGCTAACTTGTTAGTGGAGGCATTGATGGCAACAGTAAAATCATCACCGCAAGCTACCCGGGAATAAGTACCAGTGGGACTTACAGCTTGGCCGTTTAAGTTACTACCCCAACAAACTACAGTATTGTCTACTTTACGAGCAGCAGCATGGCGGTTTCTGGAGTGGACAGAAACAAAGTTAGATCCAGTAGGAACCTGCAAGGCATTATCCGATCCTGCAAAACCCCATGCAACTAGAGAACCCTGCGTAGCACCATAAGTGCTTGCCTTTATAGCATAATATGCATTACTGCCAGATGCTACAGCAATTGCATGCTCTAAACCAGCAAGCTCTGCGGATGTATAAATTATATTTGGATTCCTGGCACGAATACTTAGAGGTATATTTGCATAAGCATGATTAAATTCTTCCTGCGTTGGAGCAGATATGGCGACGTGTTTGTAAGGGCCTACATTGGTAGATGTGCTAGGATTAAAAGAAAGTGTTCTTCTGCTAGAAGTTGTTGGAATAGCTGTCTCGTTAAAGTTGCCAAAATTTCCCCAAGCAACCATCTCACCTCCGGTTTCAGGGCTACGAACAGCAACGGCGTACTCTGAATATAACCCTGTACCTAACTTTACATAAGATCCAGTAGTAGGAGTACCGGCGATATTGCCCCAAGCTGATAGTGATCCGGTAGATTTAATAGCTACAGTGTGCGTAAGTCCTGCAGCTATATCCAGACATCCTATGCCTAAACTACCAGGAACGGTAGATTGACTATAACCATTAGCACCCCAGCATATGACTTGACCGTTGCTCTTAAGTGCTACTGTGTGGTATCCGCCACAAACAACTTTAACAACTCCCGACAAAGCTGCTGATGGTACAGCAGTTTGGCCGTTGGTGTTGTCTCCCCAGCATACGACTTTACCGTCTGTTTGCAATGCGGCAAAATGCTGTACACCGCCTGATATCTGAGTGCAATTCCCTAAGTTAGTTGGAGGGTTTATTAAAGATGAACCATATGGACCTGTAGCACAACCCCAGCAAACAACCTGCCCACCTTGTTTTATTGCAGCAAAAACACCATTATTAGTAACTGCAACATAAATACAATTTCCTAAATTAGAAGGAGGCTGCGCATCAGACTCAAGACAAATGGGAACGCCCGGCGCTCCAATTACTCTTACCTTATGTAAATTATCTAATACTAAGGCCCCGTTGTAATTAGCGGCAATCATAATAGCAGAACTAATGTTGTCATTGTCTATATCGGATCTCTGGTCAAAAATATTAAGGCCCCAACTAAATATTGTTGCATCGCTTTTTATAGCAAATGCAGCTGAATGGCCTAATGCAATAGAACTAGGAGAAGTCGGTATGGTTTCAGGTTCATAAGATTGAGGCAACAGCCTACGTGAAACTGTATCGTAAGTAACCATTTTCAAAAACGGATTAGCAGTATCTTTTGCTACCGGATAAGCTGGGTATACGTGCGCCGCAGAGGGGACCGTCGGCGCGCCGACTCCCAAACTAAATTGAAATTGATTAGCGCTGTAAGTTATACCGATCTGTCTGTATCCCCAAACTTCATCAGGCGGGCTTGCTACATCAAACTCTGGATCACCGGGAAATACTACTTTAGGCCAACGGCCAAATGGAGGATTTGAATCTACCGTCTCGTCTGAATAATCAAGTGGATCAGTATATGGGGAGACTTCTTCTTGCCCTAAATATATTTTAAAATTAGGACTTGCGGAGTTAAAGTTGTAATTAATACTTGCAACTTGAGCTCCGTTATAAATAGAATCAGCAGGAACCGTAACATTAGCTTGTATATATGTTCTATCAACTAGCGCTATAAAATAGTTTTTTGGTCCTGATAAAGCTAAAAATGGAACTATTGAACCTGCTGCTATTGCATTTTCAAAACCAATAGAAATTTCGTCATTATAATGGTCTACTACAAGACTGCCTCTCATTTTACCTGATGTCTGGCTATTATATAATGCTAAAAAGAAACTATCTCCCGCAATTATTTCACTTGCTTTAACAGCATCTCCGGTTAAGGGGTTCACTGGCTGCGTGGATCGCTTAACACTTCTATTATAAGTTGGAATCAAAGCGTCAGAATCGCCAAACACATTTAAAAATTTATCATAAGGAATACAGTTTATTCCCAAAGTAGTGCTACCGCCTTGATCCCAGACTATATCCTTTGTATTTATTTTTGCTCGTATAGTCGTAAACCCTCCATAGCCCGCACCCGCTGAAAAACCTAAATATATAATTTTAGGGTTAACTTCAAGCGGCTGAGAGTATATTCGTCCACTAGAGTAACAATCTACATAGATCCTAGCTCCGTTTGTATCATCGTGTTCTAATCCTATAAAAAATCTAAACCCACCTGCAAGAGTAGTTGTAGTAATGCCGAAGATAGCCTGGCTTAAAAGATGGACGCTTGTATTTTCTAATCCAGCAGCACTAACGAAAAAGGCCCTGTTAGTAAGGTAATTCCCCATGCATCCGCTCTCGTCAACTGGACGTTTCGGATATTTAAACAACCCATTCTGTAAGTTTCTGTCTTGATTTGAAGAGCCTGCAGGCCAAGAACAAGGAGCTCTGTTACATACAAACCCTATTGATTCACCCTCACACAACGGGAGACTAGAATCTTTTATAAAGTATCCTGTAAGATTAGCTGGAACATAATCACCACAACCGGTCTTTGAAAACAAAATTGGATCCCATGGCATGATACTTGATACAGGAGGATTAATTGCAGTATTTAATCCCCAAGCATGCACAAAGCCATCCTCGTCGATAGCTAAAGTATGAAACGAACCACAAACTACTTTTTTAAAACCATAACCTAAACCAGGAAGTTGAGTATGGCCTATATTAGTTTGATTATAATTCATTAACCAGTAACTGTTATACTCACCAGGCAACATTTGGTTTGGATTAATTGCAAAAGGTCCAAATAAATTTAAATCAAGCTGTCCTTTAGTATTATTCCCTGCCCATTCAGTGAAATAAGGATAGCTATTCTCAATATGAATATTATGATTTTTAACTGCTATTACAGATCGATTACCTTTACTCACATATACAGCTGCATTAGGAGTACTAAATAAATTCATACTATAAAGCGATTTAATGTTATCAACACGCTGCTCACTAGAGTTTGAGATAACTAGACCATAAGCTTTCAAAGAATTTTGATCTCTAAACACAGTTACATGTTTACTAGGAATGTAAGTCTTACGTCCGTTATTTCCGGCTTGTGCATCAAGCTGATGCCGTATTATTCGAACCCTCTTAATTGTTATTCCTAGATCGGGAAGCCAGGCTGAATTTAAGGACGACGATGAATAGTTAGGATCAAATGGAATTGAAATACTATTTGCAGCGCCATATTTACTACTATAAGCGCCGGTCATTACTAAATTTATACTAGAGCCACCGACCGTACCAGAAAATAGAAGGTGATAACCACTTGCTGAGTTTGGAGTGCCGGAGGGTAAAGAAGATGAACCGTTACTTACTATAGAATAACCAGACGGCAGAATGCCCTTAAACCGTTCTACATAAACAGATTTATTATTAAATCCAATAGCAAGGGTATCCCTATTTAAATACTTAGGTGGGGTTATTGAATCTTCGTTTTTTTCAGGAGTAGCGTATAGATTTATAGCCTCTGCATTTACAGGAGTAGGTATATTAAAAAATCTAGTAAGACCCAGATCAGATATAAATATAGCAAAAGATCCTAACTCATATCTATCTAGTGACTGTCCTGATGCTGAAGAGGTTATAGAAAGAAAATTATTAGCAGTATCAATTATCTCTAAAGATCTAGGACCTAGGTACATAGTGGTATGTAAAGGGCCACTATTGGCCTCTAATGAATTCAAGACAGGATACTGTGTATTAAAACTACTCGTCCCAATACCAAGTTGTTTACCGCAGCCCACATAACTAAAAATATTTTTAAGGATAATACTAGAACTACGCCTTATATTAGCTGGAACTATATCTCCACTAACACTTATGTCTAAAGCGGAGCTCTGGGGATAGTATGGGGAATATTTAGTTTTATCTACGGAGGCATCCCAAGCCATAGGGTTACCCCAAGCAACCCAACTTTGATCTAAATTAGGGGATGAAGAATCCGAAGTAATGTAGTTAACTGTTATATTTTCGTTATTAGCCCCATTTTTTGCAATCCTCATCCCCAAAAAACAGCCATCGTCCCCTTCCCCTCCACCCGTCGAATGGCAACCAACTGTAACACACCATGTAGGCATTACTGGAATACCATTCCATCCTACATCGAAACCAGATTCTAAACCTACTAAAATATCTGTAAAATTATCTGTAGATATAAGGTTTTGTTCGTAGTTATAAACATCTCTACTAAATGTAAGGTCTTGCCAATCAGTACTACCTGTATTACGAAATTGCACAACAAGCGTCGGAGGCAGACTGGCTGTATAGAGAAGTCTGTAGTCTCTTGAACCGCCCGAGACTTCTGCTGTTCTATACTGGTTTGTTCCGGAGATAGGTGTAAAAGAATATTCAGCCCCCGTAGAGCTTACTATGCCATCAAACACTGGGGGATTTGACCCTGGCTCATAGGTCTCAATAAGTCTTCTCAAGCAATCAAAAATTGTCTGCCCACTCGAAGTTTTAAGGGGTATTTTAATTAAGTTATAAAATAAAAATCTATTAAACTCTGGGTGCTGAGTAACCCATTTGCTCTGAACGTCGTCTCGTCGTATGCCGACGGTGTGATCCCAGCCGCAGTAAACAGCCCAAAACCTCATTCTGTATTTATGAAAAGTTGGATCGTAGGAAATACCCTCGCAAGTAGGTACGTCGCACTGACCTCTGTTGTTTCTGCCCCAGCAGGCTGCAGTATCTTCAATCTCCTCATCATTTATGGAACCAACAGATGAGCTCACATCTGTAGACTGAGCTGTGCGCAAAGCTACGCAAAAATCACCGCCGGCAGAAATGCTCTTAGCTCGAAGATCCCCTGGTACATCAGTTTGGCCGTGGTTATTGCGACCCCAGCAAACTACAGTTTTATCGTTCTTAAGAGCGATAGTGTGATAGTCGCCCGCGTCGACGGCAATTACATTCGACAAACCAGACGGCACGGTGGATTGACCGTAGTCGTTGTCTCCCCAGCAAACTACGGTGTTATCGCTCTTTAACAGCACTACATGACCTTTGCCGCACGCTAATACTTTTCCGGCATATACGACTTCTCCCGCCTCGCATGACCCATTAGGATCGCAAGGCCAAACCTCTTGTCGAGTTGCTACAGTTATTCCTGCAGTAGGAACGCTAACCGAAGGGGGGCAATCTCCGTATTGTTCAATGACATTGATTACACCATTATTAGCAGAATTAAAACGCTTAACAATAGCTACAGAAAAATCTCCTCCGATATCTAAATTACTTACTGGAGATATATTTGGATCGGCCCAAACCGAGGATTTCTTATTACCCCAACTGTATAACTTTCCATTATCCAAAATGACTGCAATATGACCTGCATTAAAGTCAAACTGTTTTACATTTTCGATATATCCCTGGGTTAAGAAATTCGCATCAACAGCCGCAGGAACATCTAAATGTCCATAAGTGTTGTAACCCCATAAGAATAGCTTTTTACCAGTGACACCCTGAGACAGCAAAGCGATGATACTTTCTCCAACCTTAACTTCTGAGAACAAGCCGCCAGTATCTATAAATTCTCTTACTTTCTTTGGCAAAATTGGATCTAAATTATCAAGGACTTGAGGACCGGCATAGCCCGACACAACTCTTCTGCAGCCCAAAGTGCCATCAAATTTAACAAACAAATGCAAACTGTTAGGATCAAACGAAGACGCCTGTACCGCAGGATTAGAGTCTGAGGTGTATATACTGATTGCAGAGCCACTTGCAGTGTCAACATTCACCTTTAGCGCTGTATCAAAAGACAAATCTTGCCTTGAAATATCTACAGAGAACTCGCCCATAAGCAAATTTCTGTCACCGCTGTTGGATAGCTTTTGTTGCTCCGATTCTCCTTGATCTGTAGCAATATTAACTATCGGACGAGTTACTGCAAGCACAGCTTTTGTTACAAGAGTTGGAGCATTATTGGGGGCATTGTAAAAATCTTTAAGCGATCTGACACCGTGCGTGTTGACAAAGGATCCGCCAATTAAACACTGCTCAATAAACCACCTATAAGATGAGTCAATAATCACCCTATCTGGATTAATAGTGGATATCCCTAACACAGGAATATCTATATAAATAAAAGAGTCTAATTCGGAATGTACATACGGAATAATAGATACCCGTAAAATACAATCAGCGTCTCCGGAATATAGCTCATTAGGGTCTACGGCCCCTCCATCTATATCAATAAAACTTGCGCTAAACGAAATATCTCCAATTTCGCCTTCAAATCCTGCATCAGCTACAGTCGCAAAAAGACTAAGTGCAGACGGTCTATAGCGAGAATATGCATAGCGAGCACCAGTCTTAATAGGCAGGAATGTCATCATTGCATCTGATGCATGAATGTGCGCTGGGGAATTGGTTGTGCCATCCTGGGCCATCACCGCGGCATTAATACTAAAATTAGCACCGCTGGCAGAGTAATTTAAGTACTCTGTTGGGCTTAAAAGTCTAAATGCCGGAGAACTGTATATGGGAGATAGGCCTTCGTTATAAATACCTGTGGTTGTCTCCACTCTGGCCTTAGTTATCTTTATAGCTGAGGTTTCAGGATAGTAGTAGTCTGTAGCGACGGCAGATGGTTTTAGAGTGCTTTGTGCTTGATTGTAGTTGTGTCTAACCAACGTGGAACCCATAAACAGCATAGGAACAGTTGGAGCAGAATATGTACCTGTGACGTCTGCTGACACAGAGACAAGAGAGGCCGATCCACCAGACCCCATAGATGCAACAGAACTATTGTAAGATCGAGGAAATGAGGAGTAAGGGGCAACTCGATTTACATCTGGACCTACTGCAAGACTACCAAATACTGTTTGCTGTACGCTCTGCGAATCCAGTGTAGAAGTACGCAGCAGAATTATTTTAGCGTCGTAATTGGGCGTAACCGCATACTGTGCGGCTGATGAACCCAGTTGAGTAGCAAATAAGCTAAAAGATACACCCGCGCTAGAAGCATAACCAGGAGTAAGTCTGAGCAACATAGAGCCAAATACAGAGTGAGAATACTGTACTGGCAGTACATTCTCGTCTAATGCATCAGCTACAGATGTGGCGGTAGGCAAAGGATAACGTACATACTCTTGAACTTGATTAAAGTAATTTGAATTACTTCCAGGAACAAACAGAGGTGCAGCATAGCCCCCTGTAGGTAAGAGAGAGCTGCATAGTACGGGGTTTGATAATAGTGAAACTATAGGGGGTGGACTTATTCTTTGTAGGTTCGCACTTAAAGAAAGTGCTCTTGGAGTACACCCAGTTAAACTAGTAAGACTAAATTCCACACGCAGCCCCACAGTAATACTGCTAAGTGTTGGGGTTATTGGTGGAGTTGAATTTATTTGGATTGGTCCACTAATTTCACTCAGCTCCGCACTTAAAGAAAGTGCTGGAATACAACTAGCCGGACTAGTGAGAGGATGTTGCATACCCAGCCTAGCAGTAGTACTGCTAGTTGGAATACAACTAGCCGGACTAGTGAGAGGATGTTGCATACCCAGCCTAGCAGTAGTACTGCTAGTTGGAATACAACTAGCCGGACTAGTGAGACTAACTTGCCTATCCGTGCTAGTAGCAATACTGATAAGTGTTGAAGTTATTTGTGGGGTTGAGCTAACTGTAACTGTACGGATCAGAGACGGCGAAATTAACCCACAAGAACAAGAAATAGTAGACCCATTTAGTGCGCCTATAAGTACAAATTTATTAGAACCTGTTGTAGTATTTAAAGTACTTGAAATAGGCCGTAAAACTAATCCCGTATTTATTGTTGATTTAGCTACATTACACGTAATTTGTAAGTTACTACTATTAGCGCCTACAAATACAGAAAAACCCCCCGTACCTATAACAACACGGCTCTCAGTACTTACATTATAGGTAGATAAAAAAGTTGAAGGATATACAAATATTTGTGGCTTTCGGACGGATGATATTGATCGGTTACGAACGCCGGAGAGTGCCCTGATTGTATTAAGATAAGCAGGAAGTAAGTTTTTTGGGAGGGGTATTATTAGGGGGTCTTCGTAACGACCCACATCAGATTTACACCTAACAGCTCTCCCGGTTATTGTTATATCTGGGGGTATAACAATGAAACTCTCTTCAGGAATACGAGCTACAACAGAGGCGTATGAGTTAGTCTCTGATGCAAATGAAAGTTTTAATATTGCCTTTAAACTACCGGAGCAATTTAACCCCCCCACTATAGCAGCATTTTGTAGCGGGGGTTTTCCAATAGTGCTCGGAGCTACGGAAGAGGTAATAAGATTACAAATAGGCATTTTACTGGCAGTTTGTTGAGTTTAAGCCGCTGATTCTACCTAAGTTAGAGTTAATAGTCATACGTACATTTGCAGAACATATAACCACAGACGTTTGTAGTGTGGGTTTTGTAAGAGCGGCTGAAACTACATTAAGAACGATACTATGTGAAGGTGTTCGAAGGACTCTATTTATAGAAATATTTACTCCGATAATGCTGCTCCTTGTATTAATATTAGGCGGCGTACCTAAATTAATTTCCTGGTTTATAAAGGCCGTTCGAGGTAAAACCTGTAAAGAGGGATTCAGTGCAGCTATTTGATTATTAATGTCTAAAAAGGGCCTGTGTGGAATAGTGTCAAAAACACTAAAGAAATTTGCAGTTATTTTATGTTTTAATTGTTGCGCCTCTTCAGAAAAATTCGAGTAATTAAAGGTACTATTTAGAGCATCTGCAGCTGCGGTTTCTCTATTTCCCGATGGGCCATATTTTTTAGTACCACATATAAAACGAGCATCTGCAGGATAACCAACCGGGTATTTCCTTCGGTAAAGTTGATTGTCTATTTCGCAAGGACAGTTTCTAATCCATCGACTTTTAGTTGAGGAACCTGAGCTCACATCGTCGTTTGGATTAAATGAACTTATATCTGCACCAAAAGACGGGCTTACTCCGGGCAGTTCGTTCCATACTCCAGCTTTGTCTGGACCATATAAAATATAAGGCAACTCCTCTGCATCTACCTCAATCTCTAAGGTAATGTTTATAGAGCAGTCGGCATAATTTAACGTTGAGGTGTAATCCTTGATAATAACATTGATTGTCGGCTCATTAAACGGAAGAACCGTGGCGGCCGGAGTAGTACCGTTGACACTCCAAGTCTGATTTGTTACTGCGAATGTTGAGGGGTCTACGGCTACAGGATAGTAGCATCCAGACTTATCTAGAGCAGGTACAGCTGCACTTGTGCTTATGGGCTTTAAAAAATAAGGAGATGTACCTGTATAGGATGAGCTATTGTTTGGATCGAGGCCCCGCTCAGTGTAGGCTTCGTACGTTCCGTTATAGGCATAGGCAGAAGCCGCAGAGAATCTATCGGAAATCCTAAAAGTGGCTGCAATTGTTGAGGCCTGAATAAAGGCGTCCGCTGGAGTAGTATCAAGATTTGCTTTTAGACGCTTAAAGACCACCCACTCATTTTGCTTATAGGGAATCGTTATGTCCCAAGAGGACATAGGTAAATTCACTGTGCCGGTAGAAGCCACTACCTGTATCTTTACATCTAGACCTCGAATTCTCTTAGAATAGGCAGAGCTAGGGATAGAAATAGGAATAGTCTTTGAGGTAAATCCTGAGCCAGAGTTAAAGCCTGTAAGAGCTACGCTTCCACTTGACGCCTCTACGATTCTAATTGGGTTAGTGACCAGAGTGTAGGAATCACCGCAGTAGACTTTAGCGTCAGTGCCAAACAATCTAGGCACCAGGGGAGCTACAGAACCATCCTGCAGTATTCTTGCAGAGCCTGCGGTCTGCCCTTCGCAGCCATAGCCTACGATTCCAAGTTTACAAACTTTTCTTTGGCCAAACGATATAGATCCGTTGACGTCTGTCATGAAGTGCGTTGAAAACGCATTCATGTTGGCTAGGTGGGCATTTGAGTTGATTTGAGTCCAACTAGCGCAGCTTGATCGGAAGAGCACAGCACTGTGCATAGATCCTGCTGCGTAATCAACGACAAAGTCCGTATATGTCTGCTGCGTATAGCCAAGAGGAGAATGATACTCTTGCAAAGAGTTTAAGGACTCAAAGCTAGGAGACTCTTCCGCAGCTGTAATACAGCATCTTGCTTTGTTGCCTGTTTGACTAGAAGATGTGATAAACGGCATAAAGGCTGCTGCAGGAATAGCAGACTTATTAGCTCCGTTAAGCAATCCTCTTGCACCAAGCGCCGGATTGGTAAAGGTACTTGGGTATAGATGGTGTTGGAATCCGAGTAGTGACTGTAACGCTTCTACTGCATGATGTCCTGGAGGACCAAACATAGCGGAATAAGCACTACCAGAAGCGCTTCCTAAAGAAATACCAGGAAGCTCCGGACGGTCATATAACCCGTCGGATCTACTGTTTACATTCCAACGATAATGTCCGTAATAGTTTTCCCAAGCATCAGCATTGACAGCAAGGCCTTGAACTGTACCAGTAGTATATGTTGCGTCATAGCGTGATACAGCATGAGTATCTAGGAACCCTAAACCAAATACGCTATCAACTCCTGATCCTGGACCAAATATACCACTTGCAGAGGCGTTGGATGGAGATGCCAAAGATAGTAAAGTTGAACCAAATTCACGGCCATCACCTGCACCCCATGCAAGTAATACAGGACGATAATAACGAAAATTTGACTCATCGGCAATAAGCTTTGTAGCAATTCCATTACCTGTCACTGACTGAAATAATCTGGTACTTAGTTCGCTTGCTAGCTTTGGAACTGCCTTACGCTCCCTGAGAGATGTAGCCACAGGCCAATCGCCTGCGGATACTGCCAATATATGCGCTTTACCGGTCTTAAAACTCTGTATTGGAATGCTGGGCAATAAGGATAAATCTAACGGCGCTCGGTAAGTCGGCGAATAAATATATCCCAACCAAGAAACCGGCCTATTATCCATATTTACTATGACTACCGCTAGATTAGCACTAGCAAGAGCCGTTGTTGGAAGCACATACTTTAAACTAATACTATTAGTTACACCAAGAGGAGTTCCAGTTCCTGTATCTGTATATTTAACTGGCCCAAAGTGAAAAGATCTGGTCTTCATTGGAAGACCGGTATCTCCTAACCAATAATATATACCTGTCTCATTTCTCTTTCTATTTCTTCTAGCAACATTATTTCCTACATAGGGGTTTATAGCATTAAATCTACCTCTATAGGCAGACTCAGCAATAGAAAAGATGTTTGAATCTCTATACGGATCATTGCCAGTAAAAAATACTGATGCCTGATAATCAAAGGTGGCACCACTTGACACTAAATCATTATCAGATGCACCTAGCTTTAGCGAGCTTCTTGTAAATTTATCATAAAAGCCAATGTATGTCGCAAATTCACCGCAGACTGCCACATCCTTAACTTTAAATCGACTGATAGTTACTGGGCAGTCAGTATTGTATGCAGGTTGGCTTTCATTAGCATTATTGCTTACAACGCCAACAGATGGATTAGAGACTGCCTCTGAATTGGGAGAAGGCACTCCAACTAAAACTAAATGGTTGTTGCCGGCGCCTGGGGCCAGCGGATATATTCCAGGTTGGCCGGTGCTGTTAGGTACTCGATTTATAATTTCGAACATTCTGTCTACGTCATTACCCGCGGAGTTTCCTATTCTAAGAACGGATCCCAGCCCAGATAAAGTACCTGCAGGATTATTAGAGGGCTGGGCGTTATAAGTGGCGGGATCAGTGTTATCGTTAGCGGTGTACCTAGGACCTAGAATTCCAGTAGAACTAGTTCCATTCGTTTGGAACGATCTAAAGCTAAATGCACAACCCCAGGATACAACACGGCCGTGAAGCCAAACCTTGTCCTTAGCTGTAAAAACTTCAGTGCCGCCGCTGGGAGGTATTTTAGAAGCAGAGTAAATTATTCCATGTGTACTAAATGGACCACAAATAACTTTTTTAAATAGAAGATCTTGAAAGTATTTGGATTTACTTTGTATCTGATTGTTCTGGCCAAAGGCAGAATACCTGAATAAACCAGCACTTGTAGTGGTGTTGTCGGCGTTAGGGGCGGGAATTCTATATTGACTAAGACTTTGGCAATAGTGTGGATAAGTGGAGAATCTTGATTCACCGCCATCGCCATCAGTGTAGCTACTACCCCACTGCGGTATTGTAGAATTATTGAAACTATAACTAGAATTGGGGTGGGCCATTTGCTGGGTGGTGGGGCCGCGCCCCGCCCCTACACACTGTATCTTAAGCTGGTTGTCTATTATTGCAGTATGAAAGGCCCCCGCTGCAATCATACCCTTCATTCTTCTTGACGAATTTTCCCCACCAGCGTCATCCGTGACTACAGGGGCAAATCCAGCATTAGTTTTTTGCCCGATATCGACGGGTGTTCCTTTTATACTTTTTGTTATTGTAAAAACAGCGGTATAATTTGGAGTCAATGAAGTGGCATGAGTGTCACTCGCGTAGCTACTGAGTCCTATGGGTGCTGCACTTGGAGTAGCTAAACCTACATATCCCTGTGTAGTTTCGCTAGCGCTGCCCAATTTCAACATACTTTGGCCAAAGTGTACTGTCGTATTTGTTGCATTAAAAGCTAGAGTTCCAGTATTTGGACGTACATTATGATTAGATATACTAACTCGGCCATCGATAATAGCCGTATCATTCTGCGACGCCCAAGGACCTCCTGCCCCCCACACATAAATAACGCCGGTCTTTGAGCGAGCTACCGTGTGATAAGCGCCTGCAGATACCTCTATAATGGGATCTAATAGTTGTGTAGTATTAATATTCCCAGCTGAGTCAACAAGGCTAATATCATCTGGAACTTCGCACTGATAATACTTGTTGTTTCCCCAAGCATAAACACGGCCAGTCGAAGTAACAACTACAACGTGCCCTGGAAGATTCTCGTAGTTGATGTGCCCTCCGTATCTATAATCAAAGCTCTCAGGATAACTAAATTTAAAAACATTATTTTCGTTGCCAGATAGGCCGTAGATAAAACTTCTAGCAGCTTTTTCTGCAGCTTCTTCTGAATAAACAGTGTAATAAAAATTAGAGTCATTTGAATTTGTTAAAACCGGAGGAGCATTGGATACTGCTACGTCTGTAATTGTAAATGAAGTACTCCGCATCGGCTCTGGAAGAACTAGTTGGCCCCATCTATTGCTGCCCCAAACTGTAACTTTGCCGTTGTTGACTATGGCGCCATTGTATGTACCAAGAGCAATGACGTGCCCTCCACCGCCGTGTATAATCTGATCTGTATCAAGCCACCCACGTATAGTTACATCATTAACCTTATATAAAGATTCGCCCGCTGTTCCAGTACGAGGATCACAGCCTAGCATCATATTAAGAGCAGGAAGGTGATCCGCACTTCTTGGAGGTGCACGCATAAGTTTATTTATTACTTGTGCTTCAGCAGATTCCATCCAAGGATCTACATGTGCGGTAAACATAAACTCTAAATGTTTAGTGTCTTCGTTAAGCAATACATAGCCGTATTGCGTAGCTTTAATGTCGCTGTAACGACTATGTCTTAAACCAGTAGGACTAGATTTTTCCCATAAGGCATTAAGTGTTTGTGGGATTCCAATGTTAGCGTATACACTAACTATATTTGTATTAATGCCTATTGATGGCTTTGTTGGAGCTATATTTTTTGGGGATGTACCACCCGCAGCGTAGTCATAAAATTGAAAAAACTTTATAGGCCAATCCGAATCTATAGGAACTCCGATATTTGCAAAAGCCCCTAAAAACAAACTTAAATTTGATTTGATTCCTAAATATGAAAATCCTGCATAAGAAGACTCTTCCGTTCGTAAAGCACACAGAGATTTAATAAAGTTAGGATGACTTTGAGTACCAAAAGTAGATGCTTTTAAACGTTTAGTAGTAGAATCAAAACAGTTAAAATCTGGAGCATTATTAACAGCAATAAGATTAGAGGCGGATCTATTATTTGCCTCAGGATCATAATACGACTCACCTCCAGGATCGTAGTCTATAATCCAAAGTTCTGGACTTTCCCCTGCAGTAAAGAGAGGATATTTAATATTTACTGGAGTGTAATAAGGTAATAGGGTATCACCTGAATCCAGTACATATTGAGCGCGGTCGTTTGTCCAAAGTCCAGAAACGTTTATAGCTAATGGTGGATTCCCTGTAGTTCCTCCGGTCCAAAGAATATTGCAAGCTTCGCTTAATTGACCCTCAGCAAAAGTATATTGAAAGCCATTAAAGTTAGAAAAAACGTTAAGCGGATCATCTGGATTATTTGGGTTTCCGTTAAGGGTAACTGCCCCGGTTGGAGGAGTGCCAGCAAATAATTCCGCAGGCAAGCCGTTGAGGGAAATGCTTCGATATGGTTCATAAGTGTAAGGTTTTAATACAGGAGTAAGAGTGAAGTTTAAACTCTCTATATAGGTCCCTCCGACTACCTTAACACCTATACCCTTGTTCTCAATTCGAATTCTAGCTCCAGATGCAGGTATATAATCATGTAATGTTTCTTTTAATACTATATGATTTGGCCCAGAATAAACAGCTTCGACCACAGCTGTGCTAGATCCTTTTACTGTTGACTTTGCACGTATAGTACAAGGAAACACCCCGGGGCATGGCAAAATAGTGCCTAGCGTCGACCCTGAGGTAGAATCAATAGAGCCTTGGGCTGTTATACCAGAGGCTGAAAAGCTTTGGTTAACGCCTAGATAAATCGTAGGCATTTAAACCTACCTTAAAAAACAGTTGGAATAATTTTACCAGCGTTCTTATTAACGACTACAGGCGCAGGCTCTGTAACAGCAGGTTCAGATTGAACTTCTGGCTCTGGCGTGGGCTCAGGTTCTACTACTGCAGAAGCCTCCGGTGTAGCAGTATCAACTTGCTCTTCGGGTATTTCGTTTTCTGACATATTGTTTCTCTTTTTCTTTGCCATATGTGGATCTTCTAAAAAGTATAGGGCCGTCCAATAGACGGCCCTATTATAGCTAGAATTTACTGAACTCTCTAGTTACTTCTTATTCCAGGGCAACTTAGCTGAAATCCAGTCCCAAAGCGGCTTGCCAATAAGGGCACCGGCTACAAAAACAGCGACAGTGTAAAAAACCGTACCAAGTGCTGATGAAAAGATTACTTCCATATTTATATTTCCTTTTTAATGCAGTTTTCTAATTCAATCTTTAAGTTAGTATTTTCTTTAATTAACACACTACACGTTCGCTCGAGATCATCATTCTGTCTTTTAAGGGCCTCAACTTCACGTAATAAATTAATGTTTGAAATACGAAGTTCAGATAGTTCTTGTTCTAGTTTTAAATTTTTACGAGCAAGATCTTCAGTTTTTTCTTCAAGATTCCTAAGAGAGTTTTGTAACTTATCCGCCATCTTCATAGCAACTTCAACTATAGCCACTTCGCCTTCCACAGAAATCCTTTTAGCCTCAGCTTTATTCTTATTTCTATTCACTAAAGCTTTGACTATTACTGTTACAATTCCTCCCGCAGCAAGTGCTGTAAGCAACTCAAGAAGCTTAGCGGGATCTATTGGCATTAGGCTTTATTCAAGGGTAATAGTGATTGCACCGGTGGCAAATACTGGGGTATCGCCAGCCGTCAGCCGACGAGCAGAGGAGAGATCGCCGTAAGCAACAATTATTGGCGCGCCAGAGGAGTTTGCACTAACAAGATTACTACCACTGACGGGAGCAGCTACGTCAGCGCCAGCAGATGTACCCTGAGCGGTAATGCAAAATCCCCAAATATCCGTGGGGCCGGCGGTCGTGGCGAGCGTAGGGAAACCGATTTGACCTGTAGATATCGCTTGCCCCTTATTTCCGGTCTCGCTCAGCGCCCAGCCAATCCAAGTGTGATTTCCGGAGGGCGTTGGCGAACTTGCGACCATCGACCTACCCTTATAATCTTTATAGTTGCTTGCGAGATCCTGCGGCCAACTCAGGTTGCCCGCGTTGCCGGCGCTACCACTGATGCCGCCTAACGCCGTATTCGTTGTAAAGTTCGAATCGGTCATGCCGTTCGGAGTCGGATTGCTAGATGCATCATTAGAGCCTTTGATGAGATGGCAAGCGTGATATACATTAGCACTAGAGCTACAAAAAATACCAATTTGGCCTGCGCTGCCGTTGCTATTGTAAATTTTGTAGGCGGTGTTTTGTGTAGAACTTGCGGTAATCGGGACGAGGCTTCCGTTGGTTGGAATACTAGCATCACCAGGGAACAAGGCCTTCATAATTAATGTTGCTGTGGCTGAGGTAAATGAACCCATTATTTAAGTCTCCTAAAAGTTATCTTGAAAGGCGGATTATACCAAAATGTGTGAACGACAACAACTGATATCTAAAAAAAGGCTCCAACTAAGAGCCTACACTAACTGGCATTTCAATACCAATGCCAAGATTATGCCCAACTATTACTTTATTGTCAAGTTTGCGTATAGTGCTATCTGGACAAGTGTAATAGATTTCCTCAAAAATACCCGAGCACCAAGGTAAACATAATGCACACGGTCTAGCCATGCGCATTTGCTGATTTTTATTAAATCGCACATTAATTAAAGTAAGTTTATTCTTTTTTGCGCATTTAAGAAAAGCGTTTAATTCACTATGCTGCTCTCCAAAACGATAACCTATTCTGCTAGCTATAGGATGCCCTTTAAAAGCATTTGTGCCTACAGCCAGAACTCTGCCCTTACGCACAATCAGACTAACGTGCTTTTTGGTACGAGGTATTTCTAAGCAAGCCGGTAAAGCTTGTTCAACAAAACGACGAATCTTAAGATCCCGACAGATAGGGTCTAATTCCATATCTCGAAAGAGCGCAGTCATCGGACCCTCGATCCAAATTTTTCAACAATAACATCCTTTAGGATGCCTACTGTTTCAATGACGTTCTGTAGAGTAAGCTTGTCCTTAGGGGAGATGGGCTTATCATTCTTATCAAATACGGTAGTACGCAATAGTTCAATAGATCCTAGCAGCTGGTTCATGACTGCCAACTGGGCTAATAATTGTTCCATTGTTTGGCCGTAGATTTCGTCCTTGCATACTGGGGCTTCAGCAAGCTTTAAGTAAGGAGTGAGGTTTGTATCCTCCTCAAAGAAATAAAGCTGAGCACCAAATGGCTTTAAAGGCGTATCGAAATTAACTGCGCTGCTTTTTGATTTCGCCACCTTTGTTATCTCCCTTCTTAGGACCGCCTCGCTTGAGGGCCTGATCTACGAGCTTCCAGTTTAGGAACTCAGATACGATCTTGTCAGCCCGCACCATATGGTTGTACTGATCTTCCGGATTAAGCTGATTAAACGGCACAAACAGCTTCATCAAGTTCTCTACCTCTGTCGAAACGATATAGCCCTGGTCAATCATACTTGCTGCCCACTCGCACCACTGCTCATGTAGCTTAGCGGCAATAGTTTGTGTAAGCATCTGGGCATAAAACGTCCGATAAATATGTGGATCTCTGGGATCGTAAACAGCTTTTGAATCAAAGTTATTTGCTTGCATAGATTGAACATTAGTCTGGATTTGGGTTACTGTCAAGCTGAGTGCTCAATTTAAGCTGAGCAGCAAAAAGATCTTCAATAATTTGACACATTTTTTCAAATTTTTGCTCTAAATCACTCAAACTGTTTTTAACACTTAACTTTTCATCACGGCAAATTTTGAGCTCTTCTTGCAAAACATCGACTACCTTTGTAAGCATATCTCGTTCGTAAACAATAACACGTGTGTCTTCCTCCAATTTAGCCATAGCTTCCAGCAACGAGTTATATTCTGTTAAACTTCCAGAGCAATCTTTGAGAGTTTGAGTTTTTGAAGGTTTTTCCATAATTGTGATTGTGATTGTTGATTTAGTGTCCGTCGTGATCTTCTATCTGTCTGTAGCCACAGCGCCACAGAATCTGCGATAACTCTTTGCCGTGGCGCGTAATTCGTTCTTCTGAATCTTCTGGCCACTGAGCATGCAAAGCCTCGTGTAGTATTGTCTCGAGCTTAGCTTTGCCCCTAAGCACTTGCCGGATCCTAATTTGCCTTTTAGGATCGGATGGATCGCTGCAGTCTGCCCACCGATCGTTGGGAATTTCATTCGATCTAACAAATCGAAATCTCCAGCGTATACCGCCTAGATATGTCCAAAATGAAGAGAATGGTTTCATTGGCTGCCTAACTTTTTACAGAGTTCTTTAGTTTTGATTCTAACTACTTATTTATACAACGGCATTTTATAAATCTCCATATTGCGCTTTTGAACAACCGTAGCAGTCATTGTGGCAATTTACCGGAGTACGTATAAGACCACAGAGGGTACAACGCTTTAACCCCTGCTTCTCCCCTTCTAGGTCCTCTATTTTTAGCTTTAAAGTAATCAATTGTTTCTCTTGTGCAATTATGTGCTCATAGGCTCTGCGAAAAATATTGGATTTCCAAGGCGCACCGTGAATCTTATCCTCCATGTCTGCTAGGCGCTTTAGAACCTTAGCAATAGGATCTACTTCCATGGGATTATCCATCTTGCACTCAGCCTTTGCCTTGAGGCTTTTCATAGATTATCCAATAAGTCCAACTGTTAAGTTGATATTTTGACATCTGTCTTTCCATGCAAAATTTGCGTCAATAGAATGCCCATCTCAACAAGTTTTTTATTTGTTCGTGCAAGCTCATGTCGCTCTTTGATCACCAGCTCCTCAAACTCTTGTATTGTCTTTTTTAGGAGCTCTATATCGTTACCTTTTTTAGCAACTATAGCTCTCTCAAAGATAGACTCTGACAACTCTGGTCGTGGCGGTAATTCAAAAGGGGGTTTATTGCAATGGTCCTCTCCTGGATCAACCTCCACCAGCTCCAGCTCATCATCGGGTGCAGCAGAAAAAAAGTTATGGGTTTGCAACATAAACCACAATATATTGTCTCCAAGGCGGCACCACTTTATTCCAACTATTTGATTATAGATGGGTTTGTCCTGATCTTCATTTATATAGCACTTAAGTGCATAAAAATAAGGCTTGACATTACGAGCCAGAATTTTAACTTTTTGCATGCACTGACCTTAAAGTGAAGATTGGTTTGGATGTTGAAGAACCCCACACCAAAGTAGACAACGACCTGTAGCGATCCTCTTGCCAAATCAATCTATCTGCTGCAAGTTTCAGTAAGTCTTTTAAGTCTGAATGAGTTTCACAAGACTCTTGTAACTTTTGGACTATCTCTGTTGTAGATAAATGATGCATTATTGTTTCCTTCTATTTTATTAAAAACAGTCCCACCCAAAAGCAGCGGCGTGTACGATTGGATCTCGTTCATGAACAGAGGGCGGAGGTACGTCACTTGCAAGAAGCTTGCACACTTTCCGCCGCGCCTCGTTACGCTCGGTGATAATCTTTTTGACTTCATCTCTCAACGTTTCAATCTCACACACTAATATCGTATTTCGCTGCGCCAGTTTGGTGCATTCATTTTGCAGCTCCAAAAACGACTCGTCCTTGCACGTTGTATCATTATTCACACTTTCTCCTTTGATGTTTTATCATTAAAATCCTTGACATGGGGTAATATGGTCCAGATGTTCTGAGTATTTTTATTTATGCGACAAATACTAGACTCTAGCTGTTTAATCTTTTGATTGATACGCCACACTGAAACCCCTAGTGTTATAACTCCAATAATACAGACAATAATTACCACAATTGGGTCATTCATTCTTTATCTTCCGCCTCTTCTAAAGTGCATCTTCGCAGAAAGCCGGGAGTGCCAGCTCCTACCCAGGCTCCAATAACATTAAACTCCATGTACTCTTCGGCTTCTTCGTAGGACATCTTATCTCGAGTTATGAGCAGCTCTACAGCTTTGTCGTAGTCGTAAATCAGTACAGTCGGCTGACCGCAGCGATTCATTGTTCCAATAAAAGCGTCTTCGAATCCATCCGGCTTTAGGGTTAGTTCTGACATAAATAGTCCGTAAATTATTTTAACAATATTAGCGTTGTCTTTAAGTATTAATTAATAGTTTAAGCCTAGACAAATAGTGATTGTGGTTTTGAGTAGTTGTTTGCTCGTGTTGCGTATTTTGAGTAATGCTCATCAGATAATCCAGATCCGGAGAGTCATTCTTAAAGACTACTCCTTCTTTCTTACAGCCTTCCCAGAACCAATATGGAACCGTGTATTGGTCTTTCCAGTAAGCAAATCGAGACTTTGCCTTGATGTAATAATTTCGATAGGCATCTACCGAATCAGGCAATTTAAATTCATCTGGCATAGCTAGGGCAAACGATTCCAAAGTACCTATACGGATATTATCCGGTTTACGGCTAAGGACCTCCATCACTGCTTGAGTTTTGTGCGTCTTACCATACCTACGAGTGTACTCTTGACACATGGCCCAACCGTGCGCTTGTAGCCACCAGTAATTGGAGTCTGTGCTACGACACCAGATTGCAGATGGGTGGTCTACATAGCCAGCCTGGTAGATTACTGCCTCTAAGTCTACATCAGCCAGCTTCCAACGCTTGACGTTTCTGCCGGTTGCGCTCTTACCTATAACTAGAGTTCCATCCAATAGCCGTTTTGCTGTGGACAACAGCTGGGCGGTCTCCACAATCATCTTTAATATATGTTTATCGCACAGAGTGCAAGCTGATACTATTGGATCGTTATGTACTGCAAATATGTTCATTCTTTGTCCTTTGAAAGATTTTTCTATTGACTTTCAAACAACATGTGTTCCCGCCACATTAGACACCCTTGGTGCCGGTTTTCGGGACACTCGAATATTCACGGGAGCCTGAATGAAAATTGGGGCTTTGGATATACGACAATTATGCCCAATAGAAATCTTAGCCAAAACAGCTCCACTTGAATCTGTAAATACGCAGATCTCATTAGAGCGGATGGTGAGTGCCAAATTTCCAATTTTAACATTTTCCTTAGCTTTTAACATTTAACTATCCTTAGTTAGATGCGAACATAGATCTACGTTAGATTCTTTTGATAAAAATATTGCTGCGTTATTTAGGAATGCGCAGCGCCCTCCCGCCATGCTCCGACACATGGACTTAGTGGACCCGGGGGGAATCGAACCCCCGTGCTGTATGAAAATCACATGAAGCGCTACAAGCTTATTCCATGATTTAATTTCATTCCTTTGCCCCCCATGGACAGGGTGCTCAGAACATATTCGAGATCAATTCTCAATGGGGTTGGTTCGAAGCCTCCACCATCGTATCCTGCTGATTAGCCCTGGACGTCTAGCAGGCGTCCTGCCCAGGGTTCCAAGTCAGGCTGCTACGAGAGCAGGGGACTCAGAGGGGACATACCATTCATTGGCAGTCTTAATTTAGTCGACTTTTTGCGGAGCCTTTCGACCAACTCCGGCTTGCTCTTCATGAAACTACTCACCAGTCGATACCTGTTCAGGCCCATGTTTAGAAGCATATCTCAGCCTCTAGTCAAAGTCAAAAAAAACGTCCTCTACAGTTGGCACTAAACCCTTTGCCTCGAAGAATCTCCATGCATGGCAAATAACGCAATCCTGATCAAAATTTGATGAACATTTAGGCCCCCATAATCGCTCCATTGTTTGCGGAGTATTATCTCTAGGAGAGCACGCTTCACATACACTCTGCCCAGAATCGTAATACAGTCTAGGCATTGGCTCTGCGCAAATAACACATCTCAT
>Ga0194116_10000484_pt1 | contig 70025 bp, 64 predicted proteins | sample TA2MahsurfametaG_4_FD_148617 | JGI IMG/M metagenome (GOLD analysis project Ga0194116, IMG submission 148617) | Freshwater microbial communities from Lake Tanganyika, Tanzania - TA2015008 Mahale S9 surface | ecosystem: Environmental > Aquatic > Freshwater > Lake | place: Tanzania: Lake...
CAAGTCAAAGACATGCTCAAAGATTATCGATTCGTAGATATTAGATTAGGGATTCCAAGATTCGAACGCAAGGTAAAAAGAAATGCTGCTAAGACTGCTTGAACGATTAGGTCGTAAACGTATCATCATGGATAGGGTCAGCGATGAGCCCTATCTGGAACGCTATTACCTATTCCTCAAAGAACGTGAGCGTTTTCCCTTCAACATCTTCCTGCACAAATTCCTAAAAGGCGATCCAGACGATCTTCACGATCACCCTTGGCCTTATGCTACGTTAATCCTGCGTGGTGGTTATTGGGAGACCACTCCCAAAGGCCGATTCTGGAGAGGTGCTGGACATTTCCGTATAAGTTCAGCAGACAGTTATCACAGGATCGAGTTAAAAGACGATGTTACATGTTGGACCCTGTTCATGCCCGGACCACACAGGAAAGAATGGGGATTTGATGTAGATGGTAAATGGATCAAGTGGGACGATTATCTAAGGATGAGATATGAAAAAATTAGTGCTCAGCAATGACGATGTAAAAAATTTAACCTCTCGGATCTGCAGAGAGATCGTGGGATCACGATGGCATCCGGACTACGTGGTAGGCTTGACCAGAGGAGGGTTGACTCCTGCGGTTATGATCAGCCATTGGTTTGGCGTGCCTTGCGAAACACTCAAAGTCAGTTTAAGAGATGATGCGGAATCCGAAAGCAATCTATGGATGGCCGAGGATGCCAAAGCGGGTAAGAACATCTTGATCGTAGATGACATCAACGACACAGGTGCTACCATAGACTGGATTGTCAAAGACTGGCCCAGCGGTTGTTTCCCCGATGACAATAATTGGAAACAAGTCTGGAACGGCAATGTGCGATTTGCTGTTCTAGTAGATAATCAAGCCAGCAAATGTAAAGTGAAAATGGACTATACTGGTATGGAGATCAACAAAGCAGAGGACGATGTATGGGTAGATTTTCCCTGGGAAGATTGGTGGACCAAATGATGAGATTGAGATTGGCACTGGTCCATTGGATCTTGGGCAAACATTGCGGCTGCTATGTCATGGGCTATCATAAGTTGTGTGATTTTTCTAAAAGAGTTAAAAAATGAAAATAATGTTGCATTGTACAGACAAAGGCGTCAATGTAGAAGCAGACATATTGAATCACAAGAAAGATGCCTTTCTAGAAGTGGCTGTGAGTACCGTCAAAATTAGGATGTCTTATATGAAACAGACCAAAGCCTATGTAGGCAGTATGGCGGGCTTAGAGTTCGTAGTGCGCGAAAATAGTGTGCCCGCAGAGCACAGAAAGGAATGGACGAGATGATAGGAATATCAAAAGTGGTACCATGGGAAGTCGACTGCATAGATGATTCAAAAGGTGCTCCCTGGACAGAACTAGTGGAAGAAGATTTTCATGTAAAAATCTTCCGTGATATCTATCCAGTAACTGAAGGGCATCTCTTGTTCGTGCCTAAATACAATACCTTTGGTGTGTTGAATGACGCTTTCTCTAGCGCCATCCGGCACGGTGAACGAAAACTGCTGGAAGGTGAATGGGACGGTTTTAACATTGGAATAAACATAGGTGAAGCTGCAGGACAGACCTGCACTTGGCCTCATGTGCATTTGATACCTAGGAGAAAGGGCGATATGGCAGATCCTCGTGGTGGTGTTCGCCATGTCATACCAGAAAGAGGAAACTACAAGTTATGGCCCAAGGATACAGATTAGGCGATATACACCCATCAATGGAGAAGAAAATGACGGAAGAAAAAACACCTTGCGGCTGCGGTCGTAGCGCGACAGGATTTTGTACAGGTCTGCATGAGATGACCGAAGAAGAATATGAAGCATACCTCATGGAGCATTTTGACGAAGATCCCGACCAAATAGGAAACTGATATGAGACAACAACTAATCGAAGCCAGCAAACAGCACTTCCAAGCACACATCCTCAAGCATCAGATGAACATCGAAGTCTTGTTGAACAATCCCACTGCCATCCATGAGCATTCTGATATCATGGAAGCCATCGAAAAGGAAGCGGGATACATTGCAGAGTACATGGACAAACTAGAGGTCATGGAGAAATATTTTAAATAATGCCTAGATCATTGTTTATCGGAGATAGTCATACCTGCGGTTATTGGAGCCATCCTGTAAATCTAGGACCAGGTTCGTATACCTATTGGAACAACAATAATTATGCAGAAGTCTATTCAGAGGAAATAATAAACCAGTGGCTTATATATGCTATGGCTGGAGTCAACAATAGGGTCTACACCGACTGGATGAAATCCATGTTCAACCTCTACGACGATATCGATGAAGTTTTTTTATGTATGGCCCCATTCAATCGATTTACTGTAGGGTTCGATGGTAAGTTAACCGATAATGTTGTGCCGGTAGATCATTTCACTACTAAGATTCCCTCGTCTGACGGATTTATAGATCGTTACAGCGATTTAACGATAGAAGGTGAAAATCTACAATTGTTTAATAAAGCACTTAACGATGATTACAATAATTTTCCAGGATTAGATTTAGATCCTCAAAACGGTTTAAAAACTCCTAATCTTAGAGAGCATACATTTATGCAGATAAAATTATTTTTTGATATGAACACATTCATCGAAAAGAGAGATTTTTTATTGAACGTATTCGCATGGGATCGAATGTGTGACGAACGAGGAGCTAGACTATATCTATTCAACGTAACTGATCGATTACGATATCCTCAGACTTTTGATTATTATGGAAAATTAAAATCTACAGTGCTAACACGCAAGGCTGTAGAAGGATTTATGAAAGAACGTCATATCGATCATACAAAATATTATTTAGAAGATCAAGAACACTATAACAGAGAATATCACGAACTCATCGCAACTAAGTACTTACCCTGGCTTAAAAATCAATGCACATCTTAATAGCAGGAGATAGTTTCGGAGCCAATTGGCAATCTAAAAATAATAACATTGGATGGCCAAATCTTTTCGCATCTGATTTTAAAATCACTAACATATCTCAAGCGGGAGTGGGCGAATATAAAATCCTAAAACAGATAGAGTCTATAAACCAAAACGACTACAACATCATAATTGTTAATCACACCAGTCCAGGTAGAGTACATACAAAACAACATCCAATTCATTCATCGGGGTTGCACAAAAATTGCGATCTATTATACAATGACATTGATAGAAAATTTTCTTTTTTTAATCGATCATTGCAAACTGCTCGCAATTGGTTTTTATATCATTATGACGACGAATATCAGATCGATGTCTATAATCTATTGAGAAAAGAAATCAAAAATAAAATACAGATACCATATATCGCGATTTCCCATATGCCTGTTACAGCACAATATCAGATAGAAAAAAATCATTTAGATTTCAGCGAATTATGGCAGCAACACCGAGGCGATGTTAATCATTATGACAAAGAAGGAAATCGATTAGTATCTCTGGCTATAGAGAATGAAATATGCAAGATATTGAATTGAACGAAATATTAATTCATTGGAAGGCCGGCGATACTGTCACCGGTTGGAGCGATCTCTGTGCCGACATAGTCGATCATTTTGGACTTCCGGGCGACAGATTCACCACAGAAGTCTGTGCGGATTGGATGAGTTTTAAATTTAAAGATGAAAAGGATGCATTCTTATGCAAGATAATGTTAAGCGAACATCTTGGACCCTCGCAGTAGAAGAGGATCCTGAGACCGGAGATGGCATATTGACCTTCCCCGAAGACTTGTTAGAATCCGCAGGTTGGCGAGAAGGCGATGTCATAGAATGGATTGATTTGAAAGACGGCTCTTGGCAATTAAAGAAAAAGAGTGTATAATAAACTATGGAAAAACTAAAAGTCTCTGAAATATTCTACAGCATACAAGGCGAAGGACGCTATATGGGCGTGCCTAGTGTGTTTCTTCGTACATTTGGCTGTAACTTCAAATGCGGTGGATTTGGCATGCCTCGAGGTGAACTCACAGACGAGCCTGATCAGGTAGCCAAAAATATCCATCTCTATAAAACATACGAAGAACTGCCTTTGGTAGAACGAGGCTGCGATAGTTACGCCACTTGGCATCCAGCCATGAAACATCTATCGCCATTCATGGACATTGACGATGTGGCAAATCGAGTGGTAGACTCCCTGCCCTACAAAGAGTGGCGAGATGAACATTTGGTCATCACCGGAGGAGAACCTTTGCTGAAATGGCAGAACCTCTATCCAGAACTACTGAGCCACGATCGTATGCGTTCATTGAAAGAGCTGACATTCGAGACCAACGGTACCCAAGCACTCACAGACGAGTTCAAAACTTGGCTGCACAGAGAATGGCATCACGACGGTACCATTAGCATGGGTCGAGGACATAATTCAGTCACTTTCTCAGTCAGCGCCAAACTCAGTTGCTCGGGTGAGAGCAGAGAACGTGCTATCAAACCCGAGGTAGTCTGCGAGTATGAAGAATACGGCTACGCCTATTTGAAATTTGTCATAGCCACAGAAGAGGATGCGGAAGAAGCGGAAGAAACTGTAGATATCTATCGTGCGCATGGGTTTGAAGGTCCGGTGTATCTCATGCCCGTGGGCGGTGTAGAAACCGTCTACAGCCTCAACAACAAGCGGGTAGCGGAACTTGCGATGAAACTAGGCTATCGCTACAGCGATCGTTTACAGGTCCCATTGTTCAAAAATGCTTGGGGAACCTAAAGGGAAAACAATGAAAATAGTAAAGCGATTATTGGGCATTGATAAAATTGAGCAGGACCTCCGGCAGGCACAAGAATCACTAGAAGAAGCCAAAGCCAAACAGATCGAGGCAGAACGAGCGGCGAGCCTCGCACAGGAACAGGAAGAATTGGCTAAATTATCGCCCAAAGAGCGTGCTACACGCCGAAAAGAGCCATGGGTTGGCGTACTAAATACCCATATAAACCAAGACAATATACGCAACGGCTTTTTTGAACTTGACTGGAACGACCTTTTCGTGTTAAAATTAAAGCAAGAAGGTTATGGTGCGGACGGTGACAGAGACGAAGAGATCGTTGATCGCTGGTTCAGAGAACTCTGTGCCAATGTGGTAGTTGATGGTGATTACGGTGGCCCTGTGAAAACAGGTTCCTTAGACATACAGACAGTAAAGAAAAACAATCTATGACATACATACTAGTTGATACTGCCAACACATTCTTCCGTGCAAGGCATGTCATTAACGGTGATGCTGATATCAAACTCGGCATGGCATTCCATATAACTCTAAACTCTATACGCAAGGCATGGCAACAATTTAATGGTAGCCATGTTATCTTCTGTTTAGAGGGCAGATCTTGGCGCAAAGATTTTTACGAACCATATAAGCGTAATCGTTCTGACGCTCGTGCCGCACACAACGAACGTGAGCAAGAGGAAGAACGTGTGTTTTGGGAAGCCTTTGATACGTTCAAAGATTTTGTTCGAGACAAGACCAACTGTACCGTCTTACAGAATCCGGAACTGGAGGCAGACGACTTGATCGCAGGTTGGATCCGGAGCCATCCCAACGACGATCATGTGGTCATCAGCACTGACACAGACTTCGTGCAGTTGATCGCCCCTAATGTACGACAGTATAACGGTGTCATGGAGCAGACCATCACGCACGAAGGTATCTTTGATGACAAAGGCAGGCCCGTCGTTGACAAAAAGACCAAAGAAGCCAAGCCAGCGCCCGATCCAGAGTGGCTGTTGTTTGAGAAATGTATGCGAGGCGACACTTCAGACAACGTATTCTCTGCCTATCCGGGTGTTAGGACCAAAGGTACATCTAAGAAGGTAGGGCTCATGGAAGCTTTTGAAGATCGAAAAGCAAAAGGTTTTTCGTGGAACAATCTCATGCTACAGCGTTGGACCGATCATGAAGGCAAGGAACATCGTGTGCTGGAAGACTATGAGCGCAATCGCCGATTGATTGATCTCTCATATCAACCAGAACGCATCAAAGAAATCATCGCCGCCACCATCGCCGAGGCCACTGGTGCTGACAAAAACGTCAGCCAGGTTGGCATACGTTTAATGAAATTCTGTCATTTGTATGATTTGAAGAAGATCGCCGAACAGGCACAGAGTTATGCCGAACCACTTAACGCGAGGTACACACTATGACAGAATTATATGCTAAACCAATCATCGACGATAAATTTTGGATCGTAGAAGAAGACGGTGAAAAGATTGCTACTTTACGAAAGAATGAAGACAATCGATTTGTGATGAGCAATAAGTCAGGCATTAAAATCTATTATGATAAAGAAAGCCTTACTCGCCAATTCGGAAAAAATTTCTTCGTTGTTAAAATTATAAAAGAAAAAGACAACGCCGAACCAAACGAAGTACATGGTTATGCTACATCGGCCGAACCTCATAATCCGTTGTACGATGTTAAAAGAAAACTTCCGCTATTTACAAAAAGCAGTGATTCAAAGAGTTTATATTGTGCTGGATATTACGTGATTAAATTTGATAAAGGTTGGGTTAAATCATTCTGTCCTAAATTAATCACTCTCCAACGATATCCGTATAAAGGTCCGTTTAAAACAGATATAGAAATGAAACAGGTTTTATCAAATGTCTCAAAATAATTTACCAAACACATTACCTACTATAGAAAAATTAATATCTAGGATTGCAGTAGCGGAACGCAGTCAACAGAAAGAGATACGAATCACTATACAAGAAGCCAGAGAATTAACTTCGGAATTAGCGATACTTACTAACAGATTAGGCAAAACAGTACAGGATATCCATCAGATATTGTCGGAAATACGAGAATCAACTACAAAAATTGATGTTAAATTCGACGGGGGCTCTTTCTAGATCTGATAAATATATACGTGGTTAATTAGGATACGTATATTAGATGAGCAGACCAAAACCAAAAGTAATTCTCGAATACGCTAACAAAGAGAACTACAAAGTAGAACAAATTCTAGAAAGCGAAGCCATTTGGGCAGTTTTTTACAAAGGCAAGCCTTTCAATTTAAAAAGCGGCAGTCTGTTGGCCAGTTATCCAGGACCTAAATATAAAAAGGTCAGTTTTTCAAATCCCGGTCATGCTTATAATCTAGCAAAAAAATTAAACAAATTATTCAAGACAAATGATTTCAGTGTCTGTAAACTAACGGTCGGTGAAGAAATCAAATAAGTGATGGATCCAAAAGATAGGTACACTGGAATTTTTTTGAAGGCCGCTGGTCAGCCTTGCGACGACCGGACTATAAAAGATCATCGAGGAAGATGGTGGTTTAGCACACGTGGAAAAAAGGAAGGTGGCCTGCGCATTACCGATCGCTGTTTGGAATTTATCGAAACCGAATCAGAAATAAAAACATATAAAATAGAATTACCTAAAGATCTAATCATAGGTCCTCAGGTTTTAATTTGGTTAGATCAATTTCTAGAAACTCCATGGCATTTAGAAAAACGTTACATAAAAGTATTATCGGAAAAATCAGCGTTTGAATTATATCTTTTTTCTGGAGACGTTAAAAAAATGGGATCTTCAAAAGCCATGTCCAAAAGATTAATCCAAGAATCATCCTCATAAAAAATATTTGTGTTAAATAATTCGCTATGTTTGATCTCAATGCCTTAGATATATTAAACTGCAGAAAAATGGCGACAGAAGTTTCTCATTTTTCTAAAGTTAATATAGGAAAACCAGATTGGGGAGATGACCTGATCGAAGATTGGATTATCTCCAATCTCAAAGGTCGTTATTATCTGTTAGATCGTCCTTATGTAACTGAGGATGGCAAACTTAAAACATCCAGATTTGCGGGTTTTGAAGATCAAAAAGAGATAACTTATTTTATACTAGCCTGTCCACATTTAAGGAGAAATCAATGACTGAAGACGTACAAAATCAAGAAGTTCCTGCTACTGGTCAAACCGATGCCGCGGCGACTCAAGCCCCTGCAGGTCCTGATCTAAATATCACCGACTTATCTGCTTTAAGAAATATTGTCGAGATCGCATCGCAACGAGGCGCTTTCAAAGCCGCTGAACTAGAAGTAGTAGGGAAAACATACAACAAACTATCTGCTTTTTTAGAAGCAGTAGGCAAAAAGGAACAATAATATGAAAGCACTAAAACATATCGGAAGAGCTATCAAGTCGGGAGCGAAAGTTTTGGTGGCATTTAGAACGCTTCCCGGCGAATCTAACTATGCTCTGGTGATACCTGTAGCACAGTTATCTGATTCATATCATGACTCTATCATGAAAGTAGTGGAAAGCGATCAAGCACAGGAATCATTCGAATTCGGAGAGATACTGTTTACTCGTACGTTTTCGGATGGCAGACCTATGCTACAAGCCCTTCGAGCAGACGGCTTATTAGAAAGGGTAACTACTGATTCGATATTAATGACTCCTACTCCCAACGATACTATTCCTTTACACTCTCTCAATCTATTGATCGCTGAACAAAAAAATTGCGCCGTAGACGACCTTTGCAGTTTTGTATCAGGTGCACCTAAAAAAACCGATGCGACTATAGAAGACGTCGCTACCGTAGAAGACTTGGGCAGAGATGTAGGTGAACCGAAACCTGCTTCTACTAAGATACAGGCCAAGGCAAACGAAACTTTAACTGACAAAGATATCGCTAAAGGTTTACGTAGCCAGGCAGATGCTCTTTACAAAGAAGCAGCACGTTTACGAAAAGAAGCAGAAGAACTCGATCCCACTGTAAAGAAATCTTCAAAGGTCAAAGAAACAGCAGATGCCTAAATCGTTGTTTAAACCTCCTCGGCACCTCGTCGAGGAGTGGCCTGAGATTTTTGAAGATATGTATATGAATACGATGCCAGTCTATTATATAGATATGGTTCGGATGGAGTTTACCGATGGAAGAGTTTGGGAAATCAATATACAAGAACAATTATACGATCTTCCTAACGAACTAGTTGCTACGAGATTAGTAGATACTTTTCAAGAATTCAAAGAAGATATTAAAAAGATCGATTTTAAAATTGATGTTGATCGATTAAAACAAGATATTAAAAAACAATCTAGGGATATACTTTAAACATTTGTTGAAAAATGATTCCACGCATAGGGACAATATTTTTTATTCATTTTATTGATTTAGTAAATAACTCTCCAAGTTCGGGTATATAATCAACTATTTTTCATAGACCTTTCACCGCTTTGCGAACAACCTCCATCTCTGGAATAGTTTCGAATACATTCTCTTTTCTCAGATTATCTACTTGTGCAGATACTATTAGAAACTTTTTAGCGGCTTCTAGATTAAATGGCTGGCGTAGTTCGTGAAGTATCTGTGTAAAAATAGAATCTATGCTAGTATTGTATTTTTTATTGTACTCTACAATAAACGATTCTATCTTTTCTATGGTAGACATTCTGTAATCGTCTGGTAAGATACTTACATGATAATGTTTAGGATGATCCAGTAAGTTGATAAAGAAGTTGTTATAGTTGACATATCGATATATATTAGGATGCCTTCTAATAACACCCAAGTCTGTCAAATAAGTAATCATCTCGGGCAATCGGGCAACGTTCCATGCACCGATAGTCATGCCAGGTCGCATGATAATATTATCATATTTGGCAATTTCTTTGAGATTGTCTGCTACCTTACTCCATACTGTGCCGCTACGGATCAATTCAGCACGTTCGTCAATCTCGTCGATGCTAGGCCATACTTCTAATTTGCCCAGTTTCCATTGCTTCCAGTAGTCTAGTACATTCTTTTTTCCATATTCGAGAACTGAACAGTTTGTATTGTAGCTAAGTTTAACGTCGAAACGTTTATTTTCTACAAGTTTATCGAGTATATGCCAGTGCTCGTCCATCAACAACGGTTCACCACCAGCAAAATAGATACGTTTAACGTTATCCATTTGATCTTCTAAGAAGTCGAAGTTTGTTTTATCCTCGACTCCTTCAATGTTCCATACCTTTTCTTGGTCAGTGTAACCTAGTTTCTTGGCATCGGGCACCCACGCACTGCTGTATCGTGGCCCGCAACTACGGCATTTGAAGTTACACAAGTTACTAAAACGAAAGTCCCAGTACTTCAAATCCATTTCAGTGCAAGTTCCGTCTTCTAATGTAATGCTAGGAATCTTTTCTAGCACATCAGGAAAGTCTCGATTGTGATAAAACCTGCCGCTGACGCCAGTAACATCTTCTTTGTTAAAACAAGTATCGCAGACCTTAGGACGCTTTCCTTCAATCATGTCTTTGCGTAACTTCTTCATGTTATCGCTATTCCAGATTTCTTCGATGCTTTGCGTAGTTAAGTCACCTGCAAAATAGTTATGATGGCTAGTGAGGCAACACGGCACCACTTTGCCGTTTGGCTCAAAGTTTAAGTGCATCCAAGGGACTGCACATAATGTTTCATTCTTTATAGGTATAATTTTGCTCATTGTATACTTATGTCCATAGACCGCGACGTACTTTGATAAGACGTATCATCAATTTTAGACTTAAGGATGAATATTTTTTGTTCGTTGCTCATACAGGTCCTTAAGCCATTCAAAATCATTTATTTTAAATAACGCATCGTTGTTTCCGATATTATCATATCCGTACTCTCTTCCTGCTATAGCACCGTCAATAGAATATTTTCCAAACAATCTATCTCGACCGAGATTACACCATGCTTGCAATCTTAAATCTGTTTCCTCATCATATGTCTCATCCACAGGACGACTAGCCAGTTTTACACATTCGCGAAATGCAGATTTCCATGTAGAAAATTCGTCTGTATCAAATCTAGTTTTGTTACTAACTAATTCTATCACTTTTAATCTATCGCTTATCGACATCGTCATATCTACAGTATTTGTATTCATTGAAAGAACTAAATCTCTGGGTAACAATTTTACTCCGCCATATCCATACACCAAATCATTTATAGGATTAATAGATTGCCAAATAAAAACGATATCTCTTTCGTATCTAGATACTTCATAATCGAATTCAAAATCATCTACTATTTCAGCATCGCCATCTACTACATAAAACATGTTTGTTTCTACTATTCCAGCAGCGGCTTTGTGTGCATTATGTATACCTTTTATACCATGCACTCTTTTTGCTCTAGGAAATCTCGATTTTAATTTTTCAAAATTTTCATCTGCATTAGGCTCATTATAACTGATAAAAACAATATCATAAGATTTTAATTTAGATGCAACGATTTCGTATTGTTTTTTTTCGATAGGAAATCTAAAATCAATTTCTTTTTTCGATAATTTTTTATTTTTAGGAATGCAGGAGATTCCGTTGTAAGTTAATTCGTTCCTAAACTTATGTTGAAATACATGATTCATATTTCTATCATAGAAATTATGATGATTAAAATAAAGATCAAAGTCAAAATCTAAAACCTCTACTTCTTTAGGTATCATCCAAAACATTTCCATTCTACTTTTGTCGCAAGCATCGATATAATCATCATACGTGTCTATGATAAATTTTTCAAATTGTCGAGGACGAGATGCAACTATATCTATTTCTTTTTTATTTAAAAAGAGTCTATAAGAAAATTCTCTATTTGTAACATTATGTTCTTTAGAAAAAATACAAATTCCATCAAAAAAGTCTTTATTTTTAAATATGTGAACATAAGAACGATCCCAAATTTCTATCGTATAATCGAAAGAAAAACCTTCTTCGACTATTAGGTCGTTCCAAACCACCCAGAAAAATTTAGTCAGAGATTTAGATTTTATTTTATCTAAAGAATCAACATTCTCAAGTTTCTGTGCTAGCGGAAATCGACTTTGAAATAGTTTCCAGTCGTTTTCGTTTATTTGATTTTTGCTGACATAGAAAAGATCATATTTCATGAGAGGATCTATAATAGGTTTTTGATAATTCTATGGTTTCTATATAAAGATTATAGGTATATTCGCTTTGTTTAGGATCTAGATATGGCCAATTGAATCCCAATTCGTGTTTAATTTTCGTTCCTAAATCTTGTGTGTCATGTTCTATATCTAAATGTTTTACTTGAGTTTCATAGATTTCTTTCAATACTTCAAAATCTCTAACTTGCACATAATCCCAATCTGTACAATTAGTCATCCAGGTTCCCATCCTAGTTCCAAGAACGGCATACTTTCCATTGTCAACATGTGATCCAACTGTTGCCCACTGCTTCAATCTATGTAAATTGTGCCACCAAATACGTTCTTTAATTTCTTGCGGTGGAACTTTGACTCCATCGAGCAAGGTCATCTTAACGCCCTCACGGAATCCTGCTCGCCATGCTTGGAATGGAGAACCAGTAATAATTACATCGCTAAAACAATCTGGAAATTGTCTATATCCTTTTTCCCAACAAAAATCTACTTGAGCACGATCGCTGTTGCTGGCTTCGTGAGTCTTCATGTTTAGAACAAAATCTTTTTTCCATAATTTAACTCCGCCATTACCGTACATAAGACCATTAATAATATTTTTTCCTACCCAACTATATACGTCAATTTCTTTCTTAAGATCCAAATCTAAATTAAAGAAAGAAGTATAGACAATATTGTCTGCATCTACAGTGACGAATCGATCAGTTTCCGATAACTCCGCTGCGGCTTTATGCGCTGCATCACTGCCTTTTACACCATGAACACGCTTTGCCCAAGGAACTTTGTTGCACAGATCAGCATAATGTAGATCTGCATTAGGTTCATCATAACTTAGAAAAACTACATCAAATTCAATTATTTTCATAATTCATTACATAATTTTTAAAAATTCTTCTGGTATAGATACTAAAATTCAGAGGAACATTGATTTCAAATTCTATGATTTTCGAATTGAACAAATTATCCACAGTAGTCGAAAAAGTTTCGTGTAATCCGTTTGGATCATTATAATCGGTCACGAGAAATAACATTTCTGTGCTGCCATCCCAATAAATTTTTCTAGATTTATAAAATTTATCTGATAATTTTATTATCATTTTTTTAGAAAAAACAGAAATTATTACATCCGGATCTGAGATATCTGACCAAGAAGAATCGATTATTCTATGTAAAACATCATCAATTTTAGTCAGACTTTTATTTTCAATAATTTCTAAAGAATTATCATCTGTGTTAACGACATACGAATTTAATAATGTTTTACCTTCGAGAACTGATTGTGCAATCTCCTCATCAACTTCTATTTTATTAGAAACAGACGGACATGAATGATCCGGATAGATACCTAAAATACCGCCGGATGCAGGATCAAATACAGCATAGTATCTGATCTCTGTTACAGGAAGACTCTGCATCCATTCTATTAAATCTTTTATCGCGTCTTCCACGCTATCTCCTCAAGAATGCTAACTACTTCATCGGTAATTAAATCTTTTTCTACATAATGAACAATGTCGTACTGCTGATAATTTCCTATTTTTAATCGAGCATCTTTGTTTAAATAAAACCCTATATGATTTGTAAATTTATCGGCAGGCCAGGGCCAGTTTTGTATTTCACCTTTCATATGTACGATTCTAGGAAATTCTAAATCATAAGAAACATCATCTTGTATATCTAGAATTTTAGATGATAATGCAAACGCTTCGTCTGTGCCTATCACCTTAGGTTTAAATTCAGTTAAGAATAAATTACTAAATTCTTTAGGATTTTTAAGAACGTATCTTCCTAGACTGAAAAATTCCTCGACTAATTTTGAATCTTTACGAAACCATGTCCACATAGAATATAAATTAGGAAGATCGTTTTTAGTAAAACATCTTCTATAAAAATCATTGGTAATGACCTCTCCTCTATATGTAAAACTTCGATTCGGAACGTACAACTCGCAATTTTCTATAAAATAATCAATCCAATGGCTGTAATCTCTTAAAAATAGCATGTCTGCATCTAAACATACTGTATATTCCCAAGGAGTTAATTTATCCATCCAGGATCTTCCGTCCCAGAACGTTTCCTGATTCCACTCTATTATATGATCAAATACCCAAGATGATTTAATTTTTTCCAATGAAGTCTTATTATCTATAACTAATGCTACTTTATCATATCCCGATTTTTGAGTATTTTTAATACTCAAGGCTAAAACATATGCTAATTTTAAATAATCAACAGATTCATTTTTAGAAACAATTATTAAATATCCGAAATTCATAGATTGATTAATCCTTCGTAATTTCTAATAATACTTTGCTTGTTCATTATATGAATATCTTGGTCTTTTATCGATGCTAGATAAAAAGATAAATCATCATTCCAATATTTGATTGAAAATATCATTCTTCCGTTTTCATATATTTTTTCCAATATATCTTTTCCTTGCAAAGTTAAAATTGCGGGCAAAGAATATCTATTAAATTCAAAACCATTTAATATATGATATGCTATACTAAATGTAATATCGTTTCTATATTGTCTAGGATCAAATCTAAAAAGGTCTGCATAAAATTTATAATTATCTTTTATAAAATCAATTAATTTAAAAAATATTCTGCTATTTTCGTTTTTAGTAAACATTACTGTAGTTGCCCAATAAAGGTGAACTCCTGTTTCGCTGATCCAATCATCTAGATATCCCTTTCGATCACCTTGTATATCATTAAATCGTTGACCTAATAACACATCTTGATTGATTTCCCAATAATTGTTTAGGACGTCTGTCATTATAAGAAAATCGCTATCTATCATCAACGTTTTTTCATAAGGAGTATAATCCCAGACCGACGATCTATTTGAGTTTAAAAAAGGAACTGTCGATGATGTCGTTCCGTCGTGTAAAATTCTTTGATTTCCCGGCACAGGTCTAGGCACTGATATTATGTTTTCAAAAACATCTACTGCGGTCGACATCAATTTAGAAGTTTTCATCCACTCCTTAGTTGACTCATCAGTTATAAGACTAACTGGCAATCGAAGATTTTTTTTGGCGAATTTTGCAGATATTATCGCCATTTTAGCATAATCGATATCTCGACTATTATGAGCTATGATTACTATTCCTTTTTTCATAGATCTACTAGTTTTTCTACAGATCTACTTTTTTTAATTTTATCGTATTCTTCTTGATATTCAAAAGCGACAGAGAAAAATCTATCAAAAATTTCTGTTTTGAACATCTCTAAATTTTCTATGAGTATGGGATTTTCATTAGCATCTAAAAGCACAACTCCTTGTGTTCTGCCCTCGGAACATAGAATTGAAACAAAAGATAAAAGAGTTTGATCAATCTTAAAAATACCGCCATTGAACCCATAGGTTAACTTGGCCTGTATTTTTTCTTTAAGCGATTTACGTTGTACTGCTAATGTCTGTCTATAGTTAGAAAAATCTAATGCGTTTTTTAATCGATCGTCCATTTGTACTCCAGAATAAAGTGTGCATATTATTTACCTGGAATTTTTTACTTATTTTTATTTTCGCAGCCTAGGTTGATGGTTTTCAAATTTGTTATTGTCAGCATCCTCCCCTTTCCAGTATCTTCTACCAGCATTATGAGGTTTTTTTAAATCTGGATCTTGTCTCTCATAGGCGAATCTAGATCCCATACGTCGCTCATTGCTGATAACTTCATCGGAAAATAATTCATTATCTAATCGTAATTCGAAACTTTCTACGAAATATCTAGGAATCGGTAAAATTGCTGCTATAGGTTGCCCTTTGCAAATCTTGATCTGCTTGTGCGCAGCGGTAATTTTTAAATTGAATGTAAAATCTCGTCTTAGATTATCAGCTTCTATTACGCCAGTTAAATTTTGAAGATTTTCGAGAATAAAATTTGGAGGATTCAAAGTTATTAGATTTACTTTCTTAGCCGTTCGAAAATGGAATCTATTTTGAATCGTGACTATTCCTGAACCAAAATGGCTAGATATAAATTGATGTTGATCTAGGTCTGGTTCTTCTATATCTATTGTCACAGCATCATTACCTTCTCGACCATCCCAGATTGCAGTCCATGTATAATAACTACGGATTATGAATCCGTATTGATTTCCTATCACTAACGGAAGGCAATAATAAAAATGAGAATTAAACCAATCTCGTTTTTTGTTTCCGATTAACGGTTCTACGATTTCATTTACCGATTGTCTAAATTTATCTCCCTGAGATATAACCGCTATCACATTATCAGGAATAAGATTGTTTTCATCATTTATTTTAGATTTTATATCCGTCATGTCTCGTCTTATCGAATGTAAAAAAACCAGCTATCGTATATCTTTCTCCCTCTTGGACTTTGGTAACACCATGCATATATTTTAAAGTTGTAGGAAAAATAACTAAGGTTCCAGGCGATAATTTTGGTTTGAAATTATCAAATTCGGTGAAATAAATTTCACCTCCTTTGTAATTATCATTTAAGTACGTGATGGCAGAATAATTTCTATAACTAAACGGATGCGTTGTTCCGCCGATGTATTCTGCATCGGCATGCGGTGGATATAAAGAATCTCCGACTCGCCATCTAACAAATTGAAAAATATCGCAGTACAAACTATCGGCTACAGAAAAAAAATCTAAAATTTTATTTTTAACTGTGATTCGATATTCTAAAATAGATTCACGAAGGTCGTCAGGCATGGAAGAGATATTGATAGATCTATTATTCCATACGCTGTGACCGTTGTTTTCCCAGAGATTCGAGAAAATAGCGAAATCGTAATAACTTTGAACTGATCGTTGATTTAAAAAATTTTCAACGATCAGTATTTGATCTTTTTCCACAAATTTTAAGAGGCATTGAAATCTACAATTCTAGTATTTCCGGAACCGGAAAAGAACACAGTAAGCCTAAACTGACCAGTTATGTTCCATGTTCCAGGTGAGGAGAATCCACCAGATCCGTTTAAAGTAGAACTACCCGATAATAAAACCACTCCTGTGTTTCTGTTAGTATAAGTCGCGGTAAATGATGTGAACGGAACACCACCGCTAGCACTTCCAGTGAAAGATACCGGATAAGGACCCACAAAATTAGGCGGCGATATTGATACCGATTCATTATACACCGGGGGAGGTGGCGGCGGTGGCGGTGGTGGCGGTGGCGGTGGCGGTGGTGGCGGCGGTGGCGGTAATGGGGGAGGCGGAGGAGGCGTTGTATCGTAGATAAATGAACCGAAAGAGGTGCTACCACCACCTGCACCATTGGGGCCTTTTACAGTAAAGTTACCTGCTGCCGGAGCAGGTTGCATCGTTCCTCCGGGCTTAATCATATCTGTAGACACAATGAACGTACCGTTAACAGAATCTTCTGGAGGGAACGATCCAGAACCTCCACCCGGAGGATCTACGTAACCATCAGTAAATAATACTCTAATAACTATGATATTGGCTGTTCCAGCGGCATTATTTGATACATTACATCGTGCCTGTAATCTATAATTATTTGCCGAATAAGGGCTGCTGGCAGATAGTGTATAATAAGTCTGTAATGAACTAGTCAATCTATAAAAATTTGTTCCGTCCATAGGCGAAAATCCCGAGGACGGGATCTGTCCACCAAATGCTCGAGAGCCGGCAGATGCTAATAGACCAGCCCAACTAGTCGTCTGAGCCTTGGTCACTGAGGGAGTAAAACTGCTGGAAACACGAAGTTGTCCTCCGCTATTAAAGAAAAATCTCGCTTCATTGGCATTATTGAAAGTATATGTAACATCTACATAACATGTGCTATACCATGTTATGTCGCCGGAATTAGTATTAGTTAACGCTTCTGTAGAAAATCTTCCTGTACCAAGATTGAATCTATTTGTGGTTATAGTATCGGCTAATGTATCATAGGCGTTATTAGGATGTGCAGCACCATATCTGAGAACATCTCCAGTAGAAATTTGAACGATAGTAGGATTCGTTCCGTTTTGATGTACTAAACAATTAAAAATATCAAATCGGAGATTAGACCATTGCGCGGCACCGACTACAACTCCACTAGATACTGATCCGCTCTGTATTCTTGCATCTTGACCGTAGCCAGATGTGCCGGATCCGGAGCCTAAAACAGCAATGACTTTGTTTCTTATACTGTTATAATCGACCGCTTCAATTATTCCGCCTACGCTGTTTGCCATTTTTGATCCTTATAAAACTATTGCTTCAACAAGTTTCACATCATGTTTGTCGCTGCTTTCTAATGCAATCGCAAAAAAGACGTCATTCTGACTATGTGTACCGACTGCATATCCGTCATTCCAAGCCATTAGTTTTTGACCTTTCTGTATTGGTCCCCATACTTTCACAGGAACTCTACCTTTCAGTGCGATATAAGTTCCACCTTCTAGATCCTTGTTCATCATAAAAGCAGGATTTGCACTGACTACACCTATAGCTCTTGCTCCGGACTCGCAGGCTGTGACTTCTTTTTCTCCCCCCACCATAATCACCGTGCCTACATCGTATTCTTGGTCTGCTAGATATTTTTCGGCTAAATCAGCATATTTTGCCGCGGTGGCTGTTCCGTCAAATAGTACCGCAAATAGATTTCCAGAACTATCTCTAGCCGCGATAGTATTAGCGGTCGCTGTTGTTTTTGCAGAGCGATAGGCCGGATCGGTGTCAGTGGCAGTATCATCTATCTTCAATCTATCAACCCTATCCGCGACACCTATGAATCGGGTCGCTGTGATATTTGCGCTGGCATCTCTCAATACCACTGACGTAGCGACTGCTCCGCTTTCTCCCGCTAGGCTGTTTAATGTAAGAGCATTCGTTGAAGTGCCTGTCACTGATCCGATAACGTTTCCTGTTAGCGTGCCGGTGACATTACCAGTAACATTGCCGGTAATGTTACCAACTACTGGTCCTGTATGCGTTCCTGCGGTGTTACCTGTGACGTTGCCCGTTAAATCTCCGGTAAATGTAAAGGCATGAACATTAGACCATCTTTCTGTGGAGGTACCTAAAGAATAAAAATTATTAGTCCCGGGAATGAAACCAGTACCGGTGATATAAAAATTCCGTAAACTGTTACCCGCTGCCCTGACACGCAAAGTCAATGGATTACCCAATTTTGATTCAATCACCGGTTCGTCACCATTTTCTATACGTATCACGAGATCTTTGGAATAATCAGGAAAATTACCACCGACTGTGAAACCAGGATCTGAATAATTAACTTCACTGTCAAATCTTACTTCGCTGGTCCTGACATATTCTGTAGCCAAGAATCCACCTAATCTAGCAGCATTTGAAGCAGTGCCCCAATAGAAATGATCTGTGCTAGTAACTCCAGTAACACTATTAGTATTAACTAAGTTTAAACCTTTTTTAATCGCCGTAAATCCAGTGATCGGATTAATCGAACTATCTAATGTAAAGGCATCTTTGCTGACGATTACAACCGTGTCTCCGCCCGTTATAAATTTACCTATGCTGTGATTGGTTCCTAGGTTATCTTTTACGACCTGCGCGACCAACGAAGAGGCACCCAATTCAGGGGCAGTTTCTGGACCAATAAGCACAAAAGTAGAACCATTGTAGGCATATAATTGTTCTGCGCTAGTATCAAACCAAAAATCTCCGGTTTGAAGCCCGGAGGGTGCAGTAGGTCCTATTTCGGCACCACTAGCCGTCCTGAACCTATTACCATCATAAAATTTTAATTTTTTGTTTCCGCTATCGTACCAGATCTGACCTGTGATTACTTTAGGTGGAGCACTGGTATTGGCAAAATTCTCTAATAAGTGTAGGAAATTTTCATTCTGTACTTCGCCGTATCCGGCATAGTTTTTACCTACAAAACGAATATCAGTGGTGGTATCGATGGTACCGTCATCTACAGATACTAAAAATGTTCCATTAAATCTATCTACTTGATATGCCATCGATTAACTCCGTTATAGTGTTATTTATCGTAAATGGTTTCTTTTAAATTCTACCCACTACGACCTCAATAACCCCGTCCGACCCGTCAAAATCTTCAAGAGCCTTACCTAAAATAGTGCCTAATTTAGGATCATGTGTAGGTCTAGCATAACCGTTTCCACCGCTGACCAGCATATCTCCTTTGCGAATCTTACCTCTAACTTTGCAGGGTACTCGTCCCTGTAAAGCAAGCGCAATTACATGATTTCCCTGTAATCCGCTATTCATTAAATATGCGGGATTACCGGAAACTATTCCCGCTACTCTGCGTGTTTCGTCCTCTGCTAGAGTAACCTCAAAATTTCCACCGAATTCTAAAACCGTTCCCGGATCGTAATCTTTATCTGCCTGATAATTTTCGGCGAGATCGGCGTATTGGGCTGCGATGGCTGTACCGTCAAAAATACCGGCATAGACTATTTTCCATTTTTTAGTAGTCAGTCCTAAATCAGTTATGTTACTATTCTCTGGGGCAAATGCGGGATTATTATTTCCCCCTAGCGACAGTGCAACATCGCTAGGCAATAACCCGACATGAGCATATCCTCCTGGCTGTGTCACATCAGTGACTTCGATATTTAGGCTTTTATTAGATACCGAACATCGGAGTGTTGGCACTGATCCGGATTCTAGAAACAGATTTATCTGAGAACCTATCGTGATTCCTTGATCTGTCGTGGATAGATTCGTTAAAGTGCCCAATGTCACTATATTAGCGGCTAACTGTGTACCAGTCAATGTATCAGCGGCCGCAGTAACAGTGATATCAGCAGTTCCATCAAACTGAACTCCGTTTATCGTCCTGGGCGTTTTTAATCGAGTCGCTGTTTGAGCATTACCGCTCAGCGTGGCTCCAACGAATTGATTAGCCTGCACAACATTGAAAGAACTGGATCCCTCTGTGGCTGTTACATTACCTGTGACATTTCCTATTAAATTAGCCGTGATAGTCCCGGCTGCAAAATCACCGGCACTGTCTCTGGCCACAACTTTTCCAATCAAATTAGATGGACTGGCATCTACCTGCCAGGTCGTGCTTGTCGCACCATTAAAATTAGCACCAGTAAGGTACGACCCTCTAGATAATGTTCCCGTCGTAGGTGCAGTAACATTTATATCATTCTGTCCATCAAATGCGATACCATTAATAGTTCTTGGTGTGGCTAATCTTGTCGCCGAGGCTGCATTTCCGTCTAATATTCCTTTAAAATTTTTCGCAGATGATATAGTAAATCCTGCAGAAATCTGTCCGAATCCTGCGATAGGTGTGCTATCGTCTAACTGAAATGCTGTTTTGCTAATAACTCCTATCACTTCACCGTCTACTAAAACTTCTAGTATGATTTTTTGGTTGCCAAAATTGTCCAGGACCTGGCGAGATCTAATCTTTGTTACGCCAAATCCTTCCGCGCCTTCGGGACCTATTAGGTTCCAAGAATCATTATTATAGACAAAAAGTTGTGAAGTTGCTGTTTTAAACCACAATGTTCCCGTAGTACCTTCCGGAGCAGAATTTTGAATAATCGCAGATCCCACAGGAGACCAAGCAACTCCATTATAAACATTTAAAGTTTTGTTGAGAGCGTTGAACCATGTCTGTCCCGACAATGGCCTAGGCGGTGGATTATTATTGGCCCAGTTTTCTAACAAACCTACAAAATTTTCATTTTGTATTTCTCCGTAACCGGTGTAATTCCTACCAACTAATCCTACACTGGTAGATGTATTCACAGTTCCGTCTTCTAAAACTACTAATTGAGATCCGTTGGTTCTATTAATTACGTAAGCCATCTATCGCTCCAATTTTGATTAAGACACAAATGTCCATGCTCCACTCACTATCTGGAAAGTTTTTACTGTCCTAGAAACTAGAATTCCGGGGGCCGCAATAGACGCACTCGAAAAAGCAATGCTACTGACACCGAAGGCTGTACCAGTAGGAGTTACGAATTCTGTAGTACCGGTCGATACCAAAGGATTGATGTTTAGACTAGTAGTACCATTCACTAACAATGAACATAAAATCCTTGCTATGGTTCCGCTTGAGTATTCCGACACCGGTGCTATCTGTTCGAGAAGAATAGCGATGCCCGAATTAGAGATGCCGTCAGATATATCCATACTTAACACTAGGCTCCTGCTCCTCACCGTATTATCTACATAAACTTTAGTAGCAGCATCTTGGTTAGAGGTAGGATTCGCTAGATTAGATATTTTCTTGCTTCCTAGATTTAATGTTCCCGATCCGTCGATAACTAAATTTAAATCTGTGTTCGACGCAGTGACTTCTATAGTAGAACCATCCATAAAGATATCATCTACTGTGAATTGCGTCTGAGGTCCAAATGATGTGACGCCCGGGATACTGGTAATGCCCGGGCCTAGAGAGGTCGCAGACAACACAGTCACTCCGTCGATCTGGAACTCCTTGCCAGATTTAAGATTTATATGTTCCGAACTATTCCAGGCTCCGCTGTACAGTTGAGGTAACGAATCATTATAACCCCCTGCGATAGCCTCTGCAGAATTGGGTGTCGGCACCTGTCCTACGTCATGCCACAAGAACACATGGCTAGTGGCTCCTTGCAATATTACACCGCCGCCGGCTGCATTTGTATCTGTAGGAACTATTCCTGTCTGTTTTGCTAAAACAATATTCTTGTCTTCTACAGTCACGGTACTGGTATTGATAGTTACCAGATCTCCGTTGACTGTGAGGTCACCTTGCACAGTCAAATCGCCGCCGATATCAACTTCGCTGGCTGAAATACCTTCGTAGATATTGACCTTTCTGGCAAGAGATCTGATTTTTATCGCTTGTTCGGCGATCACATCTCGCCGGACAGTTAATGTAATATCTTTATTAGAAGCGATGTTTGCAACAGTTAGATCACCGTCAAATACATTAAATTGCCCCTGATTAGCATCACCAATGATTAGACCTAGATTTGATGTAAGGATTAATTGTCCATTGATAATGTTATTAGCATCGTTTCTCACATAAGAACTTGCCGGTTGATTTCCTAGACTATCTGAATTTGCTGCAGTGACGTAGAATTTTATTCCCGGAAGTGTCCCAGCGTTAAATCCAGGATTGATAATTCCGCTGAATCCTTCGATCGGTAATTTAGGTGTAAACGAATCTTTAGAAAATATTCCTAAAAGAATCCCGTTGGTATAAAGGTAAGTAATGACTCGGTTCTGATTAAGGGTATCTAATATATTTGCTACTCTCAGACCGCTCACGCCTTGGCTCTGTGAATAATCAGGACCTAATAAGATCGTATTAGCACCATCGAAGAAAAATAACTGTTTATCTACATCATTGAACCAAAGATCTCCTACACCTAGATTTGTAGGTTGTGTGTTTGAAATAGTAGCGGAACTGACTGGTACGAATCCATTTCCACTATAAACTTTTAATTTTAATTCATTGACATCAAACCATATCTGTCCGCGTATGGGATTTTCTGGCTGTGCCGTGTTCGCAAAATTTTCTAATAATTTTACGAAATTTTCATTCAGTGATTCGCCGAACCCACTGTAATTTTTTCCAATAAGGGTTAGATCGCTGCTTATATTATCTATTTGCCCGTCTGCTACAGTTGCTAGGATCGTTCCGTCAGTTTTATTAATCGTGTATGCCATATCGCTTTACCTTTAGAACGCTGGCGGGCCAGAGTGAATAATATAATTTAATGTTAAGAACGGGTTCATTACTGAAAATGGTTGTCCTAACTGCCCTGCCGTTTTAATCCCGCCGGAAGTCGGCACGTATTGAGCCTGGGCAGTAGTGGTAGGCCCTTTTTCCGAAAATGCTCCGGTGTCTAACGGAATAGCAGTATCTAATCTCGTGGCAAAATATTGCTGTCCTGTAGAACCTTTCATGTTGTGCTCGTGGTCAGGCAAATTAGAAACTATCAGCGTGTTGGTAGATTGACCTCCACCTTGACCTATATTGTCCGGAGCGGTCCCTGAAACTCTATCTATGTTTCCGCCACCTGCATCGACGAATCCGCCAGTACTGTTAGGGACCGTATTGGCATTGTCCATATTATCTCGTCCTAGAGGAAACCTTCCGCGTAGATCCGGTAATCTAAAAGTTCCGACACCTACCAACGGTATAGCTCCATTGTAGGTATTTCCTATAATATCAAACAACAAATTGAATTTTGTTTTTTCAACTTCGCTGCCATCGCAGAACAGATAACCGTAGGGAGCAGAGGCGCCGGCGTACGGAAGTATGCTGCCGATCGGAACTGCTAGATCACTAACGAACACATCTCTGCTTTCTTTGATTAGGCCCAAGCCCGATCTAAAAACCAGCACGAAATCATTGGATTGAGAAAGATTAGGATTGGGTTCATTTTTACTGCTTATCAATGCAGAAGTCAACGTAGTATTGAAAGTTTTAGTAAGGCCGCCAATTTGACCATCAAACTGTAAGTTCGGTGATGTTACATCTCCTTGTAAACTAAATGTGGTTGGAAATTTCAAATTGGTAGCCGTGGTAGCATTACCTACGATATTGCCTGTTAAAACTCCTTCGATCGTTTCAGCGACTAATGTTTTTGTCCTTACAGTTTTCCATCGTTTAGAGACAGATCCAGAGTCATAGATATCTGTTGTTTGAGGTTGGATGTTTTCAAAATTAGAAGTACCCGTGATCGTAATCCCATCACCTACTAACAGATTCTTTGATATAGCGACTCCACCTGCGGTCCTAAAAGTTCCATTATTAAAATTGGTGCTTGGAGTAGAATCAGTCAATATTAATGAACCATTTGATTTGATATTTCCAGATACATGTAATGCTTCGTCGGGAGAATTTATGTTGATACCTACTGTATTTTCAATAACTCGCAAGACTGTAGTCGGAATTCCTTCTCTATTAGTCTGTAGGTCTATACTAGAACCAACAGAACTATTATAGATCCTCGATCCTATTTCCGTTGAGCTAATCGATAAATTGCTGTTCGAACCGATAGTCAATCCTGTATTGTTTCTTATGTTAAAAGAAAAATCAGTAGTATTAATCGTGTCAGTTCTCATAAATCTAGCAGCAGGAATTTCACTGCCAGAGATAACTAGAGATTCTGCAGAAGTTGCTGTTCCCCAAATTTTAGTTTCGGCAGCAATAGCGCTGACATCATTGCTGGTAATGTTGAAACCAGAATTAATAACTGCGAATCCCGAGATATTAATTTTAGGAGTAAACGCATCTTTGCTGATTATGATTACAGGAATATCTTCGATATAAAGTGTCAGTACTACTCGAGTGATATTATCGGAATCGATGATCTGCTCTACTATAGGACCACTTCTTAGTCCTGTCGAAAATGTAGGTCCAACTAAAATCCATCTTGTTCCGGAATAGACATAGACCTGTTGATTAACTGTATCTACCCATAATTCTCCCACTTTTGATTCTTCTGTAGGAGGCTCGACACCGCTAGTTTGAATACTCGATGCTGCTTTCCAGAGTGTACTATCCCATATTTTTAATCTGGCTACGCTGGTATCGTACCACAATTGTCCTTCAACGGGATTGGCGGGGGCGGAGTCCTTGGCAAAATTTTCCAAGATGGCTAGAAAATTTTCAGCGATAATCTGTCCGTATCCGGTGACATTACGTCCGGGAAAAGTTAAACTAGTATCGGTGCTGGATGTATTATCGTATACCGTGATTGGTAATTTATTATCCCTGTCTGTAAAATTTACGATGTATGGCATCTATTATACCTCGATAAAACTAGTTAAACTTTGTATACGTATAGTATAATCTACCTGAAGTAATCGGTTTAAGGATTTTTGGACAGGATGAAAAATCACATGCGTTAATAATTTACCGTCCCCGTTAGGATTATAACTTTTTAAACCCAGTTCATCAAAAACAAAATTACCATTCATGTCGACACTGTTATCGAATGCTTGTTGACCATCCGGTTCGCCGTAATCTAGAACACAACTTACTATAATGTCACTGTAAGTGGCTCCGCTAACATGTCGTATTTCCATCTTATTCCTCACAGAATCTGTGTTGTTAGCAGAATTTTGATCAACAACTTTGTTATAAGTTTGATTATACAAACTAGTGTTGATTCCCACCGTATTTGTAGTCAAATAAGTAATCAATCCGGTAGGATCAACGGTAGTTCCTCCGTTACCAAACACCATTTCATATATACTGCCCTGTCCTTGATTTGACAATGCATTAACCATAGCGACACTCATATTTTCATAGTGGATAGCATTGCGTTTATCTATAAAAATTTCCTCAGTTTCTGGATCAAAAATTTTAATGTGCCCTTCAAAATGGAACCCTCCCACTTCGTTGGGTTTTTTTTCACAAGTATCGTATTCTTGTAGTTCGTCTGACATAGTTGACTCTGGGTGATTATTCATAGTTGTATTTATTCGGGCGATTCTGTGCTTCCTGCAGCGATGAATTTTGCTATAGGTGTATTGTTAGACAACAGCGAAACTCCGGTCGTGGCCGTAGTTTGACCTCTATCATACCACAATCTACCGATTTTCCTTATAATTTTGATCTTAGTTCCTGCGGGTACCGCTTCGGTTAGTCTTATGAACGGAGTGAGCCCATCTACACTGAATTCTGCTTCTAACAATCCATCGCCGTCTGGACTGTTGGGTGCTATATCGGAATCATACATGTTTAAAGGATTTTTTCTAAGTCGTTTTCCTCCGACGAAAATTTCGATCTGATCACAGGGCCCATGAGTTTGCGGAATCGTATCTCTATACCAAACTGTTCGTGCGCCTTGTGCTGGAACATAATTCAAAGGTCCTATATTTTTAGTGCTACCATCGCTGAAGAAATCTTCTATCTCTTCGGTGTCTTTATAGGGTATAGTTTCGTTGGATCCAAGGTCAATAACGTAGCTACCATCATGATGTAATTCTTTGATCGCTGTTCCTAAACTGCCCCTACGGAGTTGTGATAGCGTATTTCCAGTTTTTTCAAAATATTCAATGCGTTCATTATTGATAGATAATACACCTGGAATATTTTTTGATAGGATAGGGTCCGATAAACCAGAGGCATCAGTGACTTCTATAGTAGTATCGTAATAATTTAAATTTTTAGTTAATGTCACAGTTTTTTTCTTTTCGTATCTTTTGTAGATAACGTTATTGAGCATATCTTTAAAGACCTCAAAAGCACGAGGTGGTTGCCATATTATGTTACCAAACTGAACTATTTTAATTAGATCAGTCGCTGTCGTAGGATCGGTTAGATAAACAACTGCTCTAGGCAATTCGAGATAATAATCTCTGTCTTTGGTCAATCGTTGTCCGTTCTTATAGACCCAGATATAATTAGAATTTAACGGAGATCTAGGCAATTTATAATTCACTTTACCACCGCTGAACTCATCGCTGATAAGATCTAGAGTCGGATACTCACTAAACCAGGTAATAGTTATGTCATCATTGATCGCCAATGGTACAGTTGGATCTATTACGATATTATTGTTTTCTAGTCTATATTTTACGGCAAGATCATTTATCACCGATACAACATCGCCTATGTCTAAAATATTTTCATCGACAGTCAACGTATTTGTGTTACCATCGAACACATAGTCTATGACAAATCTCTTTAATTGTCCGTTAACATAAACTTTGATGAATCCCGAAGTGATCGATCCTAAACTTTCTAGAGGATCTGTTCCTAGAATTAAAGAGTTATTTGTGCCGTCGTATACAAAATAATTGCTATCTACGCCTCGAAGATACTGTCCATTTACCTCGACTATGATAGATGCTAGTGCTGAATTCCTTCCGAGATCTACGAATTTATCGAGATCGAAATTTCTAGTGCTACCATCATAGGTCACTGTCTGTTGATTAACACGTATAAAAGGAACTCCAGTGGAATCTGTTTCTGTAGAACTTCCGAAACAGATAATCTTAATCACCTGTCTAAATGCGGGCGGAATTCCAAATTGTATCAAGGTTCTATTTTCTGTGTCTATCAACTCTGAACTATTCGCAAAACCCGTGTCTATAACCTGGCCATCCACAGTAACTAATACTCGAAAAGTTTGATCATAGACCGCTTTTGTTAAAAACAGGGTGGTATTACCGTCAGCGACAAACTCTTGGTAATCTAATAAAGTGATACCGCCGATACCTACTGAAATTATTTCTATTATAGATCCCACAGCAGGAGCCGTGTTAAACTCTATTCTGTTGTTTACAAAATCTATAGAATAATTTATCGTGCTGTCGCCGATATATTCTTGGCGCACTTTGTCTATGTAAACCATGACTCCGGAAGATTCAAATATCGTCAACCCTATGTCAAAAAATCTAGTGATCCCATCTCCTATTATGATTTTATTCTGTAAAGGTGCTGCTCCTGGACTGGTAGTCGTAAAAACTTTTAAACTTAGACTATCAAGTACTTGTCCGGGAATATTTTCTTCAGGGGCCGGTACCTGATCAGGACTGATAAATTTTTCACCATCTACTATTATTTCTTCGGCAGATGTACCGGTAGCGGTCACGTAGGCTCCACCGATATTAGACAATGATCCACCGCTGATTCTGGTATCTAAGAGATTTACATCAGATATAGTGACCGAACCGTCACTGTCTAATGTACGGAAAATTAAAGTATCACCCGTTTGTGTACTAAGATAATCATGAATTTCGACAAAATTAGTCGATCCGTCTCCGATAAAAGTAGGCATCTGCGCATTAGGATTAGTTGAAACTGCACTATCCCAGGCAGGAGTCCAGGCGGGATCATCTATTCTCGTTGGTCTGGTTTCGCCCGATCTTTTTAAGTAGACAGAAATCAACTGTCCGGCGCTGGGGGTATAGGGTAATACAACAAAAGTGGTGCTGCCGTCTGCGACATAATAAAAATCGGCTGAAGATTCTACACTATCCCAGTTATCTATAAACCAAGGTAACGCATCCCAACCGCCAGTGACATCAAACGTAGTTCCTTGGATTCGGACTCCACCGTAATCAATACCAGTCATTAATTGATTTAATTCTTTACCTATCATACCGCTAGACGGAGAGTAATATCTGTCAATTCGATCTATGCTATTAAACAATTCTTGATTTATTTCATAGTCGATTTTTATAACATCACCGGTTTTAGGGGCGATTAGAAATCTTATTTTTCCCCTAAGCAAATCGAAGGTATCCACCGATGATCTATAAAGGTCAATGACATATTCGCTACTTAATATCAATTGATCATTTTTTGTTATCGTAATAGATCGTTTCTCGATATTAGGGGCAAAGGCTAAATTAAAAATTGCACTAAACCCTGTAGCGACAAATATCTGTGTTTTATTATAATCGGAATAATTCCCAATTTTATCGATTCTATCAAATTTTAGGGTAAGATTTAGTGTTCTAACCACAGAATTTCCTAGGATGGCCACGGCCTTCGCCTTGTTTGGAGAACTGCCATTACCACCTACTAAAGTTATGACGGGAGTCTTTGTATATCCCCGACCTTCAGTCAGCATACGAATTGCTCTAACTGACCCGTTAGAGATATAAGCCTGTGCCGTGGCACCTGTGCCGTCGCCTGTTATCAACACCGTGGGTACATTTATATAATCGCTGCCGCCATCTGATATTTCTATTGACGTTATAGAAAATCCATTATTATCCGTCCATGCTTTCCAAGGATATTCGTTGAATATATCGTTGTTCTCGTCTACCGGTAAGATCTTACCTGCTACTGTAGAGTATGCTGCAGGCAAATCGAAGTCTGACGTTGCCAGGCCAGAATTTTGTTTTTCGGTGTATCGACTGGTATACTCTCGAATAGTTGTCTTATATGGCTTGATCTCTTCGATGTATTTTTTGTAACTGTCTAGATTATCATTCTTGTAAGTGGGTCGCTGATCTAGATCGCCTACATTGTGGATCGCATTCAAGAAACTGGTTTTAAACAGCCAATCGGCAGAGGTCTGCTCTGACAATGCGTATCTTATAGAGTTAAAAAACAACTTATTCCATTCGACTCTCAAGTCATCGACAAAAATATCATTCTTAACAGCCTGTAATATTATCCTAAGTTCTAATATAGGCTGTAGATCATATAATCCGGCATCGTAGGCTCCAGTCGTATCGTAACCTAGCCTACCACTTACTGAATCATACAGCAAAGAACTGATCTGTAATGTTCCGTTCTTCCGTCCAATTAAATTATAATCTCCTAATAGATCGCCTTGCCCTTCGGCGGTCTTTTCAAGCACAGCCCAGCCACCGCTGGAATATTCTTTGATTCTCAGTAGTTGACCAATCTCTAATTCTACTGTAGGTTCTAGATAGATGTTGTCTATCTCTTTTATTATTTTACTTTGCGAATCGTATCCTGTGGCCCACCAATCTACATATTCCCAATATCTGGTAACATCGTACGCTTGAGATTTGCTTCTAAAGAATGTTTTTCTAACATCATCCCATCCATAGATGCTCCAAAAATTATTTAAAGAGACGTCCGATGTCACTAGCACAGAAAACTCACGTATCTTTACAAAAGCAGATGTGTATTTTTTTCCTCTATTGACGACCGTTATAGAATTTATCTTTCCTTGATTATCAATAGTCACTGTCGCTTTAGCACCTTTGCCTGTTCCTTCTATTTTTATAAAGGGAGTAGTTCGATAACCGAATCCGGGATCTACGATATCTATCGTATCAACTTCACCGTTGATGATATTAACTTTAAATTCTGCTTTTTTGATTCTCACAGTTCCTATCTGCTCTAAATCGATCAGTGTATCTACTTTTATATCATACTCATTTAGATTGCCGTCAGGTAAAGGATCGAGGCTTTGTAATCTTCCAAGATTGATTAGGTCGATAAAAGGTCGTTGTAATAAAATATTATTGATATAGTCGATCGCACCTTCTAAGGCTCTAGATTTATCCACAAAAATACTCTGCCTGGGTCTAAATTTCAATCCGTATCTTTGTTTTTCAGGAAGAGAAATATCAGGGATCGCATTGCCAACTTCGTCATATCCTACTAAACTGTCTATCCATTTTGTTTCTAAGGCACGAGTCGGAAGGCTATCAGCGACCCCTTCTGTGAGCAACTGATATTCTTTATGGCTTTGATTTATTCTGCCTTGATCGTTAAAATACTCGATGTTAAACAATACCGAATCTGAATTCATCAGCGAAGTGAGATTAGATGCTGAAAATTTATTTCCATCTATCACTGCCACAAAAGGAAATCCTGTACCGATCGGGTTGCTGATAAAATTAGTTACTGAACTGATAGCGACTTTTCTTTCAGGTCTATCTGGGATCGTAGTTTTTCCTTTAACCCAATAATAATATTTGGTACCCGATTGTTGTCCTGTGTTAGGATTAAATAATGTCCTAGTATTAAAAACAGAATCGTCTGGATGTTTAGGTTGTCCCGAAATTCCTTCTGCCAGTCCTTCTACAGTGTCGGCCAGCAAAGACCATTCCGATGGCAGCAACACTGATTCTACCCATTCATATACATCTACCGATGATCCTTCGGCCTGGGCGTTCCAATTTCCCACACGATAAGCGAGATCTCCCTGTTCATAATTGATAAATTTGACAGTGCTTAAATCCCACCAAACTAATCCTACATTTTTTTCGAACCATGCGGTCGATTCATCTATCACTTGTTCAGGGGTGGCTAACATGTACACGGCAGGATCATAAGGAGTCTTATACTTGATCTCTTGATCTGCGACTCCTAAAATTTTCATCTTATATCCGTCAACAATGTCGATATCTCCTAATTTAATATTATTGACATTGTTATAAAGTTCGATATTTTTAATCCTTCCGATATCCACTAATTTTGTCTCTTGAGATATAGTTTTCAAACTATTGACATCTGCAGGTTTCTTGAATAATCTCACATTTCCTTTTATCAGATCATCGACCGTATATCTAGGACTTCCAACAACTATGACATTTCCCACGCAGTCGAGCGATTCACCGAAACTTTCGTTAGGAACGAAATCTGTATCTAGTTTTTCTACAAGAAAATACCCTTCAGATTTTCTTTCAAACACATAAGCCTGCCCCGGAAATCCTTGCGAATCTTTGAAAATAGTTTTGTTTTTATCGAACGTTGTTCCTTCGATAAATCTCGTAACTAAATCGAACGACGAATTTTTAGCGCCTACTACGATTCGTTCAGTAGTAGGACTAATAGATACTGCAGATCCAAAATATTCGTTGGTTAGATATTCGAAACTGGTTAATTTCTGAACTAGTCTAAACTCGACATCATCTATGCTATTTGTGTTGAATATATAGACTGCTCCCTGTGTCTGCCTAAACACATCGGCTCTAGGACTGCTGACTATTAAAATCCTACCAGAGGCATCTAAATCTAAAGCGAATCCGAATTCATCGCCGCTCATTATTTCGATATCCGCGGTGGAATCATTATAATTGTTAATATTCTGTTCGGTGATAGTTTGAACTAGATTATATCTATTGTTGGCATCTCTCTTATAGATATAGAGTTTGCCGGCGGTTTGATAAGTGCTATCTCCCACATTTATCCAAGGATCACCTTGGTCGGGAGGCTGATTAAGGCTTTCATCGTTGGCCGAATCTATGGTTAAGAATTTATGATAACCGCCTTGATACTTGACAACATCATTAGGTTTATATTCGTTATAGGGCTTCCAAACTCCTTTGTAATTGGCAAAATATTGTCCATCTGATGTCGGCGTACTCACGACTAAAATACTACCGTCTCGGTTCATGGCGGTGGCTTGACCAAACCTATCCCCTTGTTTCACCAACTCCGCCATCTGATCGGGATTCAATAATCCCTCTATAAGAGTCGATCCGTCATCGTCTATAGATATATTTGTTGGAAGACTAAATTGCGTAGAAACCGCATCCAGACGCTGCCAGTCGTTGGATTCGATCGATAGTGTGCTACCGTCACCAAAATTATCATATAGCGCCTGATAAAAATTGTTTTCCCACCAGACTATGCTTCCGGTAGGATACGGCACACCTATTGTAGGATCATACAATCCTAGATAATTGGTATTTTCAAAATATTGCCATTTAACTCCGTCGTAGTAATAGAGATACACCCTGCCTTTATTATCCAAGGATCCGGGAGCAGAAATGCTCATGTGATATTTGTTACCGCTGACTCCGATGCTGATAGAACTACCGAATAATTCATATGCTGATTGTCGAGGGCTGACGAGATTTACGCTAGGTTCCCATTGTTGATTAGTATACCTATACAATGTAACCATACCCTGTTCAAAATATCCATCATTTCTACCGATCGAGTTTGCTTCTATCAGCGTGGCGGGTTCCCAATCTTCCGAATTAAAGTCGATGGAACTACCATCTCCTACTCTGATATTAACCTTGGCTTTCCATAACTTTCCTTTCCATAATACTATCTCGCCGGCGAGATAGGCTCTAAAAGATACTAGGTCTTCCCTATAGGTACTTTTAACTCCGCTGGCCCTAGGACTTCCGACAGCCAACAATTTATAATCCGGGCTTATTGCTAGGACTTCGCCGAAGACTGATTCAGCGGCAGTTTCAAATCCATCAGGTATCGGTATGATCTGTTTCACAGCGATGTTAGTAAATCCGGCGGTTACCTTATCTGTGTAAATCATTACGAAATTAGATTCGGACACGCTTACCGCTATCTGTTTGAGAGAATCGATATAGATCACTGACTTGCCTAGGCCTCTAGGATCGGTGATACCGTATTCTAATAAAGTATAATCTGTATACTGTTTTGTTTTCTCAACGACTTCCCATCTATCTTCACCGTTATTGTCGATCCAGAGTTTAGATCCGTTCTTTAATAAAGCGATTTCTCCTTTGTTCATCGATTCATATGACGGATATCTCACGACACTGAACAATCCTAATGCCGCCGAAGAACTATCTACGATTTCCACTGGATCGGTACTGGTAGGAGTAACTATAAAAGTATTATTAGTAACTTCTAATAATTTAAAAAATCCCGTGAGATTTTGTATCTGTATGCCTACGATATCGCCGACCGCCAAACGATGGGGTCTGTTGGTAAAACATCTTATGTTTTGACCTTCTTTGATAACTCCCGATACCGATAAGAAAGGATCTTCATTGTATCGGAGAATCGTCCAAGAATTTTTATCGAAGGTAATCCAGATATTTGAGTTATCCCTAACTACAGATATATCAAGATTGAGAATATCATCCTTGTTTCGTAAAATTAAATCAACATTGTCTAGTTTCACATATCCGGCATTCCTACTAGGTCCTGTATAATAGTCAACCGGGTTTATATTTGTATCGAAAGGTATCGGTGATATAGTAAATTTAGATCTATAGATTCTTAGATATTGATCTTCGATTACTTCTCGTTCGACTCCCGAATCTACAATTATCGGCTGTGGGTTGACTACAAACTGTCCCTTATCTAACTCGAATTCATATTCAGTGGTTTGATCTAGTCCGCCGATATCGCCTAATTTAAATGCCCATTCTTCTTTGAGAACCACGCTGTCATCATCGGTTCTGCTTATTTTATCAAATACCTTTACTATTGCATTGGCTGTGCCTTTTTCTTTGATGAAACCTTGATATAATTTAAACTGTGACACTTCATCTTCTGCTAGATTCTGTAGATACTCTCTCGGTTGATATCCGATAGCATGCCTTGATAGATCTCTCTGGCTAGATCCTACTCCCGACGAATCTGCTTCGTAATAATCTTCAAACTGTGTTATTCTATAATCAAAATTAGCGACTAACCCCTTGGTCGGAGTAGAATCTAATTTTATCCAGTAAGCATCATTAAATTCGGCTGTGGCCAATTGATTACGCTTGCTAGTCCAAAAATAGGATTTATAAGCCACGATATCACCGAGTTTATAATCAGTAAATGGCTGCCAAGTCTGTATATCTACCGCATCGAAAATAAATCCAGGACTGGTATAATCACCATCCCAATCGACTGTCCTGAATCCTCTGCTCTTAATCCTTTCCTGTCGATAGCCCGTAGGCTTATCATAGATAACATCATTAAACACGGTCCTATCAGAAAAAATCGTGACATGTTCTTTTAGCACGAGATTAAATTTAACAAAATAAATTCCATCATTGGTATCTACAGTCGATAATTCTACAGATCTAAATCCTCGATTAATATCGAGATTTCTAGGAGCGAGCGGAGTACCATCATTCCTTAATATCTGATAATCATAAAAACTGTCTAAAAAATTATCCGGAACTCCCAACGATAAATTTGCCTGAATTTTTTTGGCGGCTGGACTCAAGGATAGCAGCGATCCGATACTCCAATTATGCTTTGACCAAAACATAAATTCTTTACAACTGGTAAGCCAATCCTCTGCCTCTTTCAATTCAGAATTATAAGAATCAAACTTAAAACCTAGGAATTTTAAATATTCTTGATATCCTAATAAAAAATCAACGACACCCTGTACATCTGTAAAAATCCTATTATATGGCAATTCTCGTATTTTAATTGTATTAAAAGATCTTCTATTAAATGCTGTAATAGAATTTTTGATCGGAAGAGAAGGCAATTGTTTCCAATTATTATTTTCAAAAGTATCTGTGCTAGAATGGCTCTTTAAAGATCTATAAAATCTAGTCTGATATCTACAGATCACTCCATTTCCATAAAATTGATTAGCCGTCCATTCGATAAAATCTTCGCTGACTCCACCTATAGTAATGAGCGGATCACTCTGTGAGGGAACTGCTTCGAAATATTTAAAAATAGGATTTACATTATCATAACCCGATAATTTCCAACCCCTGTCTGTTTTTTCTATCAATACACCACTGTAAGTCAATGTAAGAAAAGAACTTCCTACGTTAAAAATTATGTCATAATTTTCACTGGGAACAAAAACTGAACTAGATGAAGAACTAGGATTTTTACTGTCTAGAATATATTTCTGTTGTCCTGGATCTACAAACCCAGAATTTCTGGTTGACAATCTTATATCCAGATTAGATATCTTTTTTTCTAACTTAGAAGAATCTAGCGTTTTGTTCTTGAGGTAATCGATGATATAAAGATACAATCCCGAAACATTTCTTGATGTCTGATCTAAAATTAGATCAGAAACTGTAAAAAATTCTTCGGTAGTTCTGCACACAGTCTGACCTAGTTTATTTTCAACGACCTCGGACTTATTCAAATTGTCTGTGATAAATTCGAAAGGCTTTAATAAACACAATGCTTTGATCACTGCGAACGGCCATTCTGAACTCTGTCTCCAGGCATACTCTACCGGACCTCTATCTCCAAATACAAATAATCCTTGATTATTAATTAGACTAAAATTATTAGCCAGGCCGGAATTTAACGGGTCTAGCAATTTTCCATCGCCGTCCGTTGGAATATGAGACATTAAACTGGAACGTTTATACCTATCATAGATTCCTTGACGACTACCTCTACGTATGATACCGTCTCGGAGATCTTCCCATAATATTAAGTTATTACTGGTATACGGTGCCGGACCATACTGCGTTTCCCACCAATCGGGTTTTTCTGAAAATCCCAACATTTCCCAAGGGCAGTCGTGCGGTCTCGTGGTATCATAGAACCACTCGTATACTCCTCTCCAATATCCCGGTAGATTCTTAGTACCGGTAGGATCGGTCATATTAGAATATGTATAAGTAAATGGATTTTCGGTATCTAGATAAACATTGTTTACATAATCTATATTTGTATCTGCTATCCAATTTAAAAATTCTGTTTGTACGATACTATCGAGATCCATTTTAGAAAAAAGAGAATTTCCATAATAGCCTCCGAGAACGGCATCGATATCGAAGATATTTTCATCGTACTGCTGTTTTATATTATTATAGATACGTAATTCTAATTCTAATAAAACATCATCTCTATAATCACCGTACGATACCGTGATACTACCATCGTGTCCTTGTATCACATGTCTAGGTTGTTGATAAGTGTCATCTAAAAATTTTCTAGGTAGATATTTTTTATATAAACCTAACTTTGTCGGGGTTGGCGGGATAAAGTTTATAGAAGTAGAAACATATTCTCTAATTTCTATTTCATCTCCTTCATTTAGATCTAAATTCAACCTCATAAAACCAAAAATAGAATCAAAAGTATAATCTTTTCCATATATTAATTGTTCCGCGTTTATATAAACATAAACGGCTCTTGAACTAAGAGTTTCTAGATCAAATTTTTCAGATAATGCAAATGTTTTGATTCCTTCATCTTCAACGATATACTTTAAAGACGTAAACGCACCGCTGCCTATCATATCGCTGCCTGCAAAGGGGCTCGAACTTGTTAAATTATTTCCTATCTCAGTTAGGATCGAATCAACAAAATCTCTAGGTTCTTGATTTAAATACAATTCGTCTGCTAATTTAATAAAATTATTTTTAAAATCGGTATACGATTTTTTAGCAAACTGTAAAGATTTTATTATATTAATTTCTTTGTCACACAAAAGAACGGTAGAAATTGCCGATGGAGCAGAATGTTTTAAAAACCGTCTGGCCAACTGTTGGAATCCAGATGCGTCTCTTAGATTACTGGATCCCGGAAAATTACCCACTATGTCATCTCTTAATTCTACGGCTGTTGCTAGATGGTCTGTGGCCTGTCCTAGAGTAAAATTTTCTATTTTTTGATTTAAAGGATTTTTTTCTAGGCTCAAAGGAATCTCATAATAGCCGGTATCTGGAGGAATATTCGTATAGATTTTAATCGTAACTATATCGCCAATGTCAAATTCTCGATCAAAGATAAATCTATTTTCGATCCGTGTATAAGTGTCATTTGATTTTATGCCATTAAGTAAAAAGACAATTTTACTGATATTTTCATCATCGGCCGATCTCCAATCTATCGCTGTGGAAACGATCGTATCGGTTCTGTTGGCTATCGTGATACTGTCAATAATAGGCTGTACATAAGACTTGTCTAAAACTATCCATGCATTAGAATATTTTTCTCTCTCGTATCGATAAAATCCTGTAGATATTTTTTTTGTTAATATTTCTCTACCTATCTTGTATTCAAAAAAATCAGAATCTAAATTAAAATTAAACCGTATATCTCCCACATTATCAATATTAAGATAACTTATAGAAAATCCTAATTCTGTATCGATTCTGCCGTTTCCTTGTCTGTAACTTAGAATAGGGGTCCCATTAAAAGTATTGACAGGATAAGTTTCCTGATCCCCAAAACTGATTTCATGTTTATCAAACAAGTCAAAAAGAGGAGCCTGATTAGCCGAAGATTTTAATTGGCTCTTAGTCCACCCTGTTCCCGTGTAATGATACATTACTCCCCGATTGTTCTTTCCTCTCTTAACTAATACACATTCATTTATTACGGAGTCGGCATCGGGTTCTTTGACTAATGTTATCTGTTTTCTATTTCGATGCGTTATGAACTTAACTCGATAAATCTGATTGTTAACTAAAATATCGGTATCTGCCGTTATGAGAATCCTCGCTCCTTCAAAAAGAAATTCTCCATCGACGATATATCCTGTACTGCCTTCTAAATTACTAAAAACGTCTGTGGTAAAATCGTCTATATAATCCACAGATTGTTTTGCTATCTCGCCATGATTGAAAAGTTTTATATCTGGCTGGAATTCAATTATAGGACGTTTCGCTCTCGATCGTTCGTCTGCGACAAAATCGCTGTTATTCGATCTATGCGCATAATCTAAAACAGATCTATGGAACCATCTATTGTATCGACTCCAACTGTTACTATCTCTGCTGGATCGATTGATAGTTAGATAATCTTTCTGACCGGGATATAAACTGGCGTCATCGAATGGTTCTGTGTCAAATCCACCGTCATCAAAAAGCACTTCAGGAACATCTGCAGTATCTATAGGAGAAATAGGCAAGTCATCGAGACTGATTAATCTTATAGATGTTCCAACTCCTTCTACTACAAATTTTCCGCTTGTTCCAGATTTCGCGTATTCTTTAGGAATAACCTGACCTTGAAATCTCACTACTAATCCATTAGTAAATTCTATGCCGTTACTACTTGTATAAGTCTGTTTACCAATTATTTCTTTTTCGACATCTATTTTGGTATTAGAATCTATGTCGGCGATGATAAATTTTCCAAAATAATTTGGATCTATCGCACTCTGATAATAAAGCACATCAGGGGCATCTAATGGAATTTCAAAAGTCAATACGCCCGTTTCTTTTCCTGCACCAGCGACTCCGTCGTTATAATCAAAGGACGATGTGTCATAGTAAACATCTACCAATTCCCAATCCTGGCTATTCTCATCTATAGAACTACCGTCAGTCACAGAAATATTTGTTCTAGCCTTCCATATTTTTCCATCAAACACTACTACTTGCCCGGCGGAATAAGGTAATGCAGGATTATAAAATAACACACCGACGTCTATATTTGTCCTAATAAAGATAGGTTGGCCGGGAATGTTTAGATTAAATTTATAAGACTGTCCTCTATAAAGAACTAGGTCGGGATTATTTGTCTGCCCATCGGGCGTGAAAATATAGGAGTTGACTCCTAGGCCTATCCTATATGTGCTGACAACGCTCTGACTCTGTCCTGTTACTGTTACATCTGGCGGAAATTCTGGTATCCAGTAATACTCTCTGTAATTGACAAACTTGTCCCAATCAATAGGAGGATTCCAAGTATAATGTTCGTGATCGGTAATCTTATTATCGTTTTCGTTAAAATTGTTAAAGAATCTTAATTGATTTTTAAAATCTAAATAGTCATAAAAATTTTCGATATTTTGATCTTCGGTGATGACGATTCCAGGTTCTAATTGATATCTGCTGCGCAGAGTCTGATCTGTATCGAGATAAACATCCGTGGAGTTATACGTCTTACCGTAGCGCCTACCGATATATCCTACTGTCTTATCTAATGTGCCTGGCTGTATTAACGGGTCGATCACCGCGCCCATAAATTTAGAATTAGAGTCCGATTGGAATATGATCGGCAACAAATCTACTGTCCTACGTATAGGCAGGCCGCTTTCTGGGAATGTATTATAAGCCATAAATTAACTTGTACTGGTCACTATAGAATTAGCACTAATTCTCAATTCTGCTGCTGTAATAGATGTTATGATTTCTATATCATCTACCGATTTTCTTATAGGCAACTTGCTGAAAGGAAAAAATTTATCTAACATATTAATAGATCTTATATGAATGCTTATAATTAATACCCATAGCCGCTGCCGCCACTGCCGCCACTGCCGCCACTGCTGCCACTGCTGCCGCCACTGCTGCCACTGCTGCCACTGCTGCCACTGCTGCCACTGCTGCCACTGCTGCCACTTCTACCACTGCTGCTGCCACTCCCGGTTGTGCTGATTCTAGTTCCTGTATTGGTCACTATAGAATTAGCACTAATTCTCAATTCTGCTGCTGTAATAGATGTTACGATTTCTATATCATCTACCGTGGCGCCGCTGATGAATATCTCATCTACTCTGCTCTGTATTTCAAACAGACTGCCGAAGGACTGCGATGCCTGCCTCGGAACTAAAACAAAATTAGAAATATCTGGAGCACAGGTGTTGATAACATAAGTTATCATTTCGCTGACATAGAATTTATCTCCGAAATCCCAATTGTTTACATCAAAAAATTCATTTACCGCAGAAATTATTCGGACTTTTAGATCATTATCATTGATTAACTTACTTGGATTTTTTACTATTTTAAATTTTGCCTGTAATTTTACATCGGCAGTAGGACCAAATAGCACTTTATAAATCACAGGATGGTATATTATTTCATCGCTGATCGATTTAATAAGATCGAGATTCTGCCCGAACGCCACACGGAGACTATCACTCGACGGCATAGGAGGCTGTTTGGCTGCTCCTATTAAGAAATTTCTAAAAGCAGTATCATAACTTCGTGTCAATAGATAAACATCGATTATATTGCTTGCACTTGGATCTATTCTTCTATCTACACCTGAATTATGTATATATTGAAACTTTAATTTGTCTCTTCCTATATTAGCCGTATAGAACGGTTCTAGAATAAAGGTGTTTGTAGATCTATCTACTCTTTTTACTACATTCTCATCTATGTCATAAAAATAAACCAGTTGTCCATCGACAAAATCGCTGATATTTACTAGACTTTCTTTCTGCCGTATTAGAACGGCATCATCGGAATTATCTACGAATTCTTTTATAGTGTAACCAAAAGAATCAGTGACTGTGTTAAAGAAGAGATATTTGTTGTCAGAATCGGGACCAACAACTTGGCTGAAAGAATCAGGATCGTCTATCACTCCATCATCATCGCTGTCATAGAATGTTATTTTTATTTCATTAGCACTTTCGTAACCGTCATCAAATCTAACGCTGTCTGATATTTCAAAAACTTGATCTGTTTTTAATGGATCTAGTAAATTTGCAGCAGTATTGACGCCTAAAACCAATATCTTATCTTTCACTACTTTACCTGTTTCACTGTCAAATACTTTTTGCGCACTGTCAAAATAAAATCTATTCTGTCGTATGCTTCTAAAAATATAATCCATTCCTCTAATCCTAATCACATATTGATCCGGTTCTTTTACAAAAGCAATAACCCACGACGAATCTAAATTTGAATTTGTAACATCACCCGTCTTACCTAAACTAAAATCAGATACTAGATTGATATTAGAAGACGTGATAATCTTCCACTGTGATTCTAATGTGCTGTACCTAAGTCCAAAGTTTAGATTATTAAAGATTAATTCTATCATCTGAGATTCTAAGGCAAGATCAAGATCATTCACAAACTTAGGAATTATAATCGATGCTATCGCCCCACTCGGTATCGTATCATTAAATTGTATAGGACCTAACCCGGTCGTTAGTGTCCCTGTATTATTTGCCGTACCGTCACCTGTGATTTTAACTATTTTAGTCCATAGGTAAGATTTCTGTAAGGAGTCTGAAATATCCTCGTTGACTAATTTTCCTTTTTTAAACTTTTTTCCCGCGGGGGGAACAAATTTAATTATGGCGCCGGGAGCAAGATATCTCAGCAGACTGGTAGTATAGGTTGCTACAGGTAAAATAGATGTAACGTCTACTAAATTTGTAAAATATCCGGAACTGAGATTGATATCATCAGAAACCTGATTCCATACTGTATTCAGATCAGTAAATAAGATCCTATTAAATTTAGTCAGATAAAAATTGTAAACATCTGTGTCTGTAAAAATAGGTTCTATTCTATTACGTATAAAATTAATGATATCTACTCTGTTTGCATATTTGAATGTCAATGATCTCTCTATTTCTTCTTTATAAATGATGCCGTCATCAGCAAACACATTTATATTACTGTATTTGCCCGATGCGTCGATGATATCAAAATTTCTAGATATTCCGCTAGATGTCCTGTTTATGGATTTCACCTTGAGTATGTTTTGGCTCGCAGTCAACGGTGCTAGATTATAATCTTCGCCGGTGATCATTCTGTTCTGAGTATAGTAGGCTGCCGGAGCGTTTACTCGTATAGCGTCGATACTTTCAGCGCTGGTCGAAGAATCTACCGTGTATTTCAAACTACAGGTCACTGTTAAGGTATGTCTTATACCTTGTTTGTTGACATAAGAAATCGCTAAACTTATGCCCTGCATTTCGCTAGGAGAAATCTGATAGGTCAATCCGTTGCTCTTTCTATAATAAACTCTGAACGTACCTAACGGTAGATTTCCGTAGACTCCGTCAGCAAAGGCAAGATCGATCCTATCGTTTTCTTTGGTGATTACCGAATAGATATTTCTGACGTTAGAGGAAATGCTATTATAGGCGATATTGTTACCGATCAAAGACTGGACCTTAGTCCATTCTTCTATCTGAGATCCCAGACTGTTTAATTTGAACAACCAGACATCATTCTCATTGATGTTATTAGAATCTACAGCAACAATTTCATTTGGTCGACCGATGCTGATATTAAAATCGGCTAACTCTAGATTTCCTTGTTTGAATAAAAAGAAAAATCCCGTGTTGGCGCTGGTACCACCCTTACCGTCATTTTTATAAATGAAACCCAATTGGTTGGCTGGGGTCGGTGACTCTTCATAAACTGATTCGCTGCCTCGAAATGAGGTGCTTACTATTTCGAACGGCATTTGCCGACCAGCAACTATTTTGTTAAAACTGAACACAGGAACATCCGTGGAAGCGGTCCTAAATCTATATTGCTCCGTTGGTATACCGTCAATTACCGCTGACCCTTGGCTCCTGCCAAATTCTGTGTTGTCGCTCATTGCGGCATTTAATACCGCAACAAATTGTTCGGCCCAATTTTGATTAGTTGGATCGTTCCAGATTATCGTCTGTTGTGCAAGATTTTTACCGTTGTTATCTAAAATGTTTTCTGTCGTACTAACAGTATCGAATTTTAACAGTCCGCTGGCCGGAACGTTTCGTTTAGCGTTATAACTCAGCATCCTTGCTAGACGAAGAACGCTTTCTTTTCTTTCTGCTAATTCAATAAAATTTTCTCTGGACGCGAGATCTATGCGGAATGCTAGACTCTGTCCGAGAAATGCCATGGCATCTATCAATGCTAGATATTCACTGCTTTCGATATAATCGTTAAAATCTTCCGGATAATTTTCACGGAAATAGGCTATGATAACTCTACGAAGATTCTCAAAATCGTAGGATTTGAAATCAGCGTTTTTAAATGTCTGATATATTCTAGTCCAATCTTCATTTAAAATCAAACTATTCTGTCTCGATGTCGTGGTCATATTCTATTCCTATTCCGTATTTATTTTAGAAAATTATATGGTCAGTTTATGATATTATTTTCTTTATCGAAATTAAAAACCATACGTTCGTTGATGTTAAAGGGCAGATATGTTATGTCTGCTTCTATGCGTATTCCCATATCTGTAGAATCTATGCTGACACTATTGATAGCGATTCGAGGATCATAATTGATAATCTGTTCGACATCTTCGGTTATGAGTTTTTTTACTTCTTCGGTAAATGGTTCGAATAGTATATCCCAGATTATCGTGCCGAAATCGGGATTCATCAATTTTTCTCCTTTACGGATATAGAAATGATTGATGATATCTTGTTTGACTAAATCAATGTCGTATAATTTAAACTTATTTTTAGTTTCTTGAGAATTAAATCCCTTATAGGTGAATGCTATATTGCTGTCATTTAAGATCACGACTCCCTGGGAACCTACTGTTTTTTGATTATATAATTTGGCCATATCATGCTTCCCTATCTGTGTTATCGGGTGTTAGTTGTCCAGGCGCTTGATTTTCGTGCAGGGCCCAGGGCTCGTGCATTGGTACACGTTTCATTATGCTTTTTAAGGGTTCTTCTACTGAATATCTTTTTTTGTTTTCCCAAGGTTCCGTGGGATCGGTAACTATGTTGTCGTGGGTCGGCAGCACTTCTGCAGGAAGTGCTGGGGTGGCTGGTACCCCATTCATGTTTATAGTTACAGCAGTTTCAAAATGTCCTATACCGCTTAGGATATTCGTGTTAGCACCGGCGGTAACATTATTATTCAATGTAGTTAAAATATCGAGGCTACCGGAGGTGGTGATATATCCGTCGCCGCCCACTAATATTTTAGTATCATATTGACTTTCGATGTGTATCCTACCGCTGTCAAATCCGTTAACATCTGCGCTGTCTCCGTCACTGTAATCCGCAGAAGCTTTGACGTTAACGTTTCTACCTGCTTCGAGATTTATATCTCTGTCTGCTCTGATATTCAGATCATTCTGAGAATGGATGCTGATACTATCTGCTGAATAAATGTCTATCTTACCGTTGCTAGTGAGCTCTATCCAAGCAGTACCTTTAGCATTACCTATGTAGATAAGATCTTCCGAATTATGCAAAAGCAGTTGGTGTCCAGTCCTAGTCCTTATTCGAAAATATTCGTTATATGGAATATTTGGGTCTCCCTTTTCTCCGTTATCAGTATCTGCATATTCGACTGGGCCTTCGCTGGCTGATGTGATACGTTGATATCTATCTTCTCCATCATCCATAACCAATGTGGTTCCCCCTAGCCTTGACACAGGCACCGGCACTGAACTTAAGGTATTTTTCTTACCTATAAATTGTTTTTTAGTTCCCTCTCCTCTGTTGAAAGGTCCTGGGGTGCTGATACCAAATACTGCATTAGGAACACTGCGTCTGCTAGTAGAAGTAGTCACTCCTCGGACGTCGTCCTCTAATAACCCTTGCTTTAGAAAGATATCTGCGATAGGATGAATGGCTTTTTTGATCTTGTCTATGTTAAGACTTTTTTCTAGGCTGTTTGTTTTTCTATTAACCTCGGCGACCGGCAGTGGCTGGGTAGTATCGTACTTCTTTTTTTGATCTGCAGTGGCTTCGACTTCAATAGAACCTCCGATCGCCGGAATCATTTGATTCATGAATCTTCCGGGGACACACCCAATAAAATAACCGTCGGCAGGATTTCCATTGATAAAAACGACTAAAACTGTGGTTCCTATTTCTACTGTAGGAAACCACATACCGTAACTGGTCTGCGTATCGTTCCAGTCAGTCTTGTTCAATCCCATATTTTCGTAGGCCGTAGAACCATAGAACGGGCTAGCATATTTTACAGGGAATGTCTGAGAATCTTCTCCTATGGTATTACCTTGATCTCTCAGCAGAGTAACTTCTAGACCGCACATGAAACTAGGATCTAGGTATCCTATAACTTTGGCCAATAATATACCAGTACCAACTGATCCGTCAGATAACTGTCCAGAACTTCTCTTTTCAATAGCCATTATCCACCCTCATCACCATAACCATAACCATATACTGTGGTATCAACAGGACCTGTCTGTGGCGGCGCTTCTTTAATTTCATACAACGATTGGCTCTGTTTTTCAATTTCGGCCCGTCCTTTGAAATCGATGCTTTGATGAACCACTCGATTTAAATCTAATGTTTGCGTATATACGCCGCCTGAAAATTTATTGTCTACAGCGAGCACTCTGTATAGCCCGCTATAAGGACTGACCCACTGCCCTTTGGGAAAATTAAATAAACCCCCCTTTCCTGTGGTTCCTAGGTTAGGCTCTATGGGATTCCTAAAAGTCACATATATGAACACTTCGGTTCCTTGCCAATTCATCGTTCCATCTGAAGTAACTTGTTCGTTAGGCCCATATTCTCCTAGATATAGAGAACATATACCAGCGTCCGAAAGATAAAAAGGATCGCCTATGATATCCATTTTCACCTGCATCATGTCTCTGTTACCATCCTGGAAAGCGTCCTGGAAAGCATCTGCTATAATCTGTTCAACGTTCTTTTCACCAGAAAAAGATCCGGTCCGTATTTTATAATTCGGTTTTACTTCCGGAGTTCCAGTTTCAGATGCGGCTGCTGCTGGTGCGGAACCAGATTGAGCTTGTGCTGCTAATCTTCTCGTCTCGGCCGCTGATTGATTATCGGTATTCTGTATGGCACTGTGTTCTTGTGGTGGGCGAGGCAAGCGTCCCGTATGGAACATTCCGTTGAAAATTAAATCAAATTTTAATATATTATTGTTGAGTCCTGTATAAAGATAGTCGTATCTCTTGGCACATATTGTTTCTCTTCCTTGAGTGCCTGCTGTGGCCGAAGTGGGATTTTTTAGATATTCAGCGCTGACTTTAAAAGGTATGATTCTGTAGATATATTTTTTCGCACGTTGATTTCTTATCTTATCAAAATCTAAAAGATTGATCTGTATGTCAACCCTAAACCAGTTGACAAGACCGGTCTTCGGATCTATGGCTTCTGGTTTGAGATTTTTCGCGCAATATTCACTGGCTAACACTATTAGTTTGATAATATTTGTTATCGGGGTCAATTTTCCGAATATAAAAGCCCGACGAGTGGGATCGATCGACATATTATCTCGCTGTATCCTTCCGGTCTTAGGGTCTACCGTATCTACTGCATCTTTAAAAAGATAGTTACCGCCAGAAGTCGCGCTAAATCCCATGCTGCTGTAGCCTATATCACCTTGACCGTAATCGATAGTTTCAAAATCTGCACTGCTCGCACTCGCAGATATGGGTTTTCCGGCGTTTAGGTCTATTATAGCACGTAGCGCTTCTGTAGATATTCCTCCCTGTAATCCCACTTTATCCTGCCAGTCTACAGGAAAAACTATTTCGTAGACATCGGGCTTTCCTACTAATTTCCTGTCTTCTAGACCAAATTGTATCTGATTAAGGGCATTCATTAGACTAGATTTGCCACTGGATAAAACTTCTAGCACTGTGCTACCTGTTATGGTGAGATCTGTTGGAAAAGTATTAGCACTGTCTTGATATCCTGCATGGTGCAACGGCACCGCCGTGACTTTATATCTACTGCCGCCTTCGTCAACTTTCATTTCCGAATCGGTAATCTTTATAGTAAAATATTTGGCTAGTTGTTCTTTGCTTGAAAAAATTCTTCCTTTGTCGTCGAACCCAACGAATTCTAGTTTTAATAGAAACGGTACTTCTCCTATATATTGAGGATAACCGGCATCTATGGCCGCGGCCTGGAGGCTCTGATAAAATAATCCCATAGAATATGGTTCATACACTTCGAACGTAAATCCGGTCACGTTCGTCCATCCCGCATCTTGGCCGGCTAATCGTGTGGCTAAGACGACGTTGTCTATGAAAAATTCTGGACTTCCGTTGGCTGTTTTTACTCGCTGTTTATCATATCTACCAGCGGTAGACAAAACGATATTTTTCAACGCTCCGGGTTTTCCTCTATAGGTATTGGGATTATTGAATTGATTAGGCTCTAGACAGCACAGTGTCCATAGGCAGTTATAAGAAGCGAACTGTTCCAAAACATTTTCATAAGGCGGACCATTAGTTATTTTTTCTAGACCGAACGTCTTGATGGCTGGAGTTTTGGTCGGATCTTCGTTGACCTCAGATGCTTCAGATGGATTAATGGTAGCAGAATTTCCTGTCGGAGCACCAGTCGTCGTTCGAGCCGATCCGTTAGGCAGTCCTGGTTTAGGTGCAGTTGGATCTAATGGGGATCCGTCTGGTTTCCTTCCTAGAAATCCTGAAAGAGATGCATTGAGATTCCTGTTTCTTTCTACCTGCTCTGCTGTGATACCTTCCGGATCGCCACTGGCTGCGTTTATTCTTGCTGCTTCTTGGGCCGGTGTTTCGTCAAACACAGCCATCTTAGACTCCTAAAAATTTTTCTATATTTGATTTTTTAGGACAGTAGATCTGTGTCCCTGGTTCAAAATCATAGATCGGATCTTTGATCACACTCATGTTTCTCTGAACGAATATCCACCATAACTGCGAATTTCCGTATAGATCAAAAGCCAATAAATCTGGTCTATGTCTATACTGGTTTTCTATAGTGTATAAAAAATCATCTGACTCTGCGGGAACTGGTCGGATAGTCAACAGTTCTAGATAAAAATTGTTTTCTCTGGTATTCCTATAAGGAGAATAAGCAGTATATGATGCCATGATTAAACGAATCCTGCTCCTGCTACGACATTGCCATTAGCATATTCTTTGAGGTTGAACTGTCTCAGTCTCGTCCTATTATAAATGGGGGCCAGCACTATAGTTATGTTGCTACTGGTAGGAACCCAAGTAGGTTCTGTTCCTTTAGTGTATTTGAGATAATTCACATCTTCTTTTAAATCTACACTAAATGATTTTATGATAACTGGTACCCCTTTAAAAACTCTAGCACCGTATCCGCTTAATTGACAGATGACTGGCGGATTTCCTACATTTTCGCCTGTACCGAAAAACATCCTAGTGGCCGTTTTAAAAAAAGTCGTTCCTTGTATCCAATATTCCGCATCCAGTTCTGTTTCAACAGAAAATTCTCCAGTGATCTGGATATCATCCACTTGACTATTTTTATAAGCATAGTACGGTTGTATATTGTGTATAGGATCTATCTGCGTATAATTTGCCTTGGTTGATACCGTGATATTAGGAAGATATGGAAAAACAAACCCGCCCGTTTCTGAAAGCCTGGCAAAGGCATTTCCAAAAAGCCCAAAATTGCAGTTTATTTTTACACGCCAATCGTTTTCCGATCCCGGTTTCAGTTCGACAAAGGATCCCTGGGCACTAAATAATTCTGCACCACTTGGTAAATTTTTTCCTCTGGCCATACTTAATAAATTGTTCAACATGCCTGCTCCCGACGACACCTGTCCTGCTAGTTTTGCTAGCCCGGCTCCAAGCCCTCCACCAGCGAGCCCTAATTTGTCTAGGCTGGCTCCGATGTTAGATGTTACATTGCTGATAGATCCCACCGCATCTGTTATGCCGCCGAGAGCACCTTGTGCGTTAGATACTAAACTTTGTATGGGATTACCTACACCTCCCATCGCACCTGTGACTCCGCCTAGCGCACTTTGGGCATCTGCGGCAAATGTACTGGCGGCCGCTGTAAATCCATTGAGTCCGGTACCGACAGCGCCTGATAGTTTAGATATTGTGTCATTGACGTTTGATTTAAGTGAGGCAAACTGTTCACCATTCATTGCTCCGGCTGCAGAATCAGCAGCCGCTGAGACCTGCTGAGATACAGAAGAAACTAATTTTGCCAAAGGGTTAATAGATAATGCCATTTTGGTAAGAAATCTCCTTTATAGCACTATTTATTATAGGAAAAATATGCTAATATTATTATCTAATAGGAGTAATCAAGATCGATGACCACGCCAGTTACTAAAATAAAATATCTCACAAATAAAGATCTGTTAAGAGAAATACATCTAAGCAAAAACACATATTGCAGTTTTTCTAAACCGGAATATAGCGAATACGACACTATAATAACCAGTTTAGAAAAAATCAACATAAGAACTATCGCAGAGGCTAAGAGAAATAGAGCTGCTAGATTATCTAAACAAAATCACGAATCTGCTGTGCTCACAGGCGGCAAAAAACTTTCTGCTAAGGAATTTGAAATAGATTATAAAAAAATCGCTAAACAAGATGTGGTATTCCGCGTAATGACATTTGAGCATGTACCGTTAGCACCTGGTCGTAAAAAGACTCTGAAGAATACCGCGGACAGCCACGAAAAGGTAAACTTTCCTCCGTTCCAGCATTGGAAGTTTGACGAAAACGATAATTTGATCTGCGTAGGCAAGAGCCACTGGAAAGGTGGGGTCAAAACTGGTAAATTCAACAAAGAGCACGGCAGGATGACTGACAATCTAGCCCGCATGTTCCTTAAACTCTGCGAGAGATATGCGACTCGAGGTAATGTCCGTGGATACACCTACAACGACGAGATGCGTGGACAGGCTATCCTACAGTTAACACAGATTGGATTACAGTTTGACGAGAGTAAATCTGACAATCCTTTCGCTTATTATACTGCTGCTGTGACTAATTCCTTCGTGCGTATCATCAATATCGAAAAACGCAATCAGAATATCAGGGACGACATATTAGAGATGAACGGTATGAACCCTTCCTGGACTAGGCAGAACAGCGGTGGAGGGAATTATATAGGTAATAGTGGTGCTACTTCCGGAGAAGGATCAGGCTTTGATGATTGATCATGTAGAACAAATTGTAGTAAAATTAAAAGTCTCCGGATAGATTGCAGATAGGAAAAAACTCTATGGCATTATTTAAAAAATTAGCAGCATTTACCGACATACACTTCGGATTGAAATCGGGTAGTAGGACACACAATCAAGATTGTGAAGACTTTGTAAAATGGTTCTGTGAAACTGCTAGGACAGAAGGTTGTGAAACTGCTATATTCCTAGGCGACTGGCATCATAATAGAAGTGCTACAGATGTTTCTACCATGAACTACACGCTTTCGAATCTCGAAAGGCTTAGTAAAAACTTCGAAAAGGTTTATTTTATCTTAGGCAACCACGATCTATTCTATAAAGACAAACGCGAAATTAATTCTGTAGAATTTATGAGATTGTTTCCTAACGTCATTCCGATTCGAGAACCTTTTACTGGAGGTGATGTCACTATTCTACCTTGGCTAGTAGGTGATGAATGGAAGGATGTTCCTCAAATCAAAAGTCGATACATATTCGGACACCTAGAATTGCCATCATTTTACATGAACGCCATGGTACAGATGCCGGATCACGGACAATTGCAGCGCAGTCATTTTAAAAATCAAGAATACGTGTTCACTGGACACTTCCATAAACGCCAGCATAGCGGAAATATCATTTACATGGGCAATGCTTTCCCCCATAACTATGCAGATGCTGGCGACGATGATCGCGGCATGATGATCCTAGAGTGGGGTGGCACACCAGAATATCGCACATGGCCCGATCAACCGGTCTACAGATTGTACAGGTTAAGTCAAATCATGGATGACAGTGACAATCTCATGAGACCAAAGATGCACTGTCGTGTCACTATCGATCTTCCTATCACATTCGAAGAGGCTAATTTTATCAAAGAACAGTTTATTCCGCAATATAGTCTCAGAGAACTGATGCTGATACCTGAAAAAGTAGAAATAGAAAGCAGTTCAACTCCCATCGATATCGCTTTCGAATCAGTAGATACTATCGTCATGAATCAACTGAACGCCATCGATAGTGATGCATACGACAAAGCCTTGTTGCTAGACATATACAAAGATCTATGACTATTAAAATAAAAAATCTCACAGTACGTAATTTCATGAGCGTGGGCAATCAAACCCAGGCTATCGACTTTGATCGTGGACAGCTAACTTTAGTCCTAGGTGAAAATCTAGATCTAGGAGGTGATGATTCCGGTGCTCGAAACGGTACGGGCAAGACAACAATCATAAATGGACTAAGTTATGCTATCTACGGCCAAGCCTTGACTAATATCAAACGCGACAATCTAGTTAACAAGATCAACGGTAAAGGCATGTTGGTCACTGTAACTTTTGAAAAAGACGGTGCTGAATACCACATCGAAAGAGGTCGTAAACCTAACTTATTGAGATTTTCAATCAATGGTCAAGAACAGGATCTAAAAGATTTAGATGAAAGTCAAGGCGACAGTCGAGAAACACAAAAGGCCATAGAAGAAATATTTGGAATGAGTCCTGATATGTTCAAGCATCTCGTAGCTCTAAACACTTATACAGAACCATTTTTAAGCATGAAGGCTGCAGATCAACGTGCTATTATCGAAGAATTATTAGGCATCACACTGTTAAGCGAAAAAGCAGATCACCTCAAAGAGCAGATTAAATTTAGCAAAGATGCTATCGCTACAGAAAACACCAAAATAGAAACTATCAAAATTTCCAACGATAAAATACAGCAGAGCATCCAAGCATTAGAGAGAAAACAAAAAATATGGAGCGAAAATAATGCTGCAGCGATCGGAGATCTCGAAACTAGCATACGTCATCTAGAAAAGATCGATATCGAAGCAGAGATATCTGCCCACAAATGTTGGGACGACTACAACAAACGCAAGAATCGCAAGCAAGAAGCAGAACGATGGCTCGCCAGCATCATTGCGGACAACCAGAAACAAGAAAAACTTATAGAAAAACTTAAAAAAGAAATAGAAAGCCTCGAGGCTCATAAATGTTATGCCTGCGGTCAAGATGTGCATGATAACAAACAAGCAGAAATACTCAAGCAAAAAACAGATCAAATCAAAGAAGCGGCTCTGCAGATATTAGCCAACCAGACACAGGAACAAGAACATCAGGACACGCTGAAAGAAATCGGTGAGATAGAGAATTGTCCGGTAACACAATACGACACTATCGAGCAGGCCTACAATCATCGCAGCACTGTGGAAGGATTACAGAAGGAGTTGACTGCCAAACAGGTCGAAACTAATCCTTATACCGATCAGATCGAAGAATTATCTAAAACGGCTTTGCAAGAAATCGACTGGGAAATGATCAATGAATTGACTAGAATCAAAGATCATCAAGAATTTTTATACAAATTGCTAACAAGCAAGGATAGTTTCGTACGTAAGCGTATTATCGATCAGAATCTAGCATTTTTAAACCAACGACTAACATATTATCTCGATAAAATCGGCTTGCCGCACATCGTAGAATTTCAAAATGATCTGTCGGTGCTTATCACACAATTAGGCCAGGATCTAGATTTTGACAATTTATCTAGAGGTGAACGCAATAGATTGATACTTTCCATGTCATGGGCTTTCCGTGATGTATGGGAAAATCTCTATCACAGCATCAATCTACTTTTTATTGACGAACTAGTAGATTCGGGTATGGATGCCAGCGGGGTAGAATCTAGTATCGCTGTACTAAAAAAGATGACCCGCGAACGCGATAAGAATGTTTTCTTGATTTCTCATAGAGATGATCTAACCAGCCGTGTTAACCATGTCTTAAAGGTGATCAAAGAAAACGGTTTCACTTCGTACAGCACAGATATTGATATCATAGAATAATGTCTACAGACTCACACGATCAAATGATACAGGCGTTCCAAGAATATTTTAAATGGCAGGAGCGTTTTGAGTACAGAGGCAGCGACGAAGCAGGCATCAAGGCAAGATTTTGGTTGGCAGAAATACGCAGACAGGCGATGTTGAGGCGTAAAGAAATACAGGCAAAAAGAGAACAAAGAAAAACATCCAGAAAAGGCACGAGAGGCAAACCACTGAATATAACTAAATGAGTGCTGTGGACGTATCAAAACGAGTTCGTAGAAGAAATACCCGAAGGCTACATTGGCTTCGTGTATCTTATCACGAATCTACAGACCGGACAGAAATACATAGGCAAGAAACTAGCACAGTTTAAAAAAACTCGACCACCACTCAAAGGCAAACGACTTAAAAGAAGATCTACAGTTGAAAGCGATTGGCGCGATTATTGGGGTTCTTCCGATAGGCTCAACGCAGATGTCCAAGCACTAGGTCCGGAAAACTTCACTAGAGAAATACTTTATCTTTGCAAATCCAAGGCAGAAATGTCATATCTAGAGGCAAGAGAGCAGTTTGAACGCAGGGTTTTAGAGTCTGATGACTATTATAATGGCATTATAAACGTCAGAGTTGGCGGCTCAAACACGCTTAGGCAGCGTCTACAAGAACAATCTAAGGCAAAATAACGCGGTATTTTGGCTAGCGCAGGCTAATTTCTTGCGCCCATGATAAGGGGAACATGATTCGCCCGGACGGAAATCCTTGCCGCAGAGGTACTCAACCACTATCCTTGACAGGACGTTAATGGCAAAGACCTTGCTGTATGGTTGTTTGGAGAGCGAAATAGGCAAAATGAGGGGAGAAAAACCCCACGTCTACAGGTATGATAGCAGATATTTGTAGGCCGCCGTTGTGATAAGACGGAGCTCGAGGTACCGGACAACCGCCTCTGTAATGCTCTACTGCTGTGTGACCGTATGCGACTCGGATAATGCTTCTTAGCCCTAGGTTGGGCTAAGTGTGACTGAACGATCTGGATAATACTAACTTTGCGCTTCGCGCAAAAAAATTATTACGTCTAATATCGAAATAATTAAAAGAAAAGAAAGTGCGTTGAGCGCGAGCGAAAACGCAAACGAGCGTATGCTCGTTTTTACAATAAATAAACTATATTCTTTGGATTCGTCACATGAGATTAATGCATCTAGAGCCTCAACTAAAACGAAATTATCTATACGAAGGTCTAGGTGATTCTGACAGAACTTCGGCGATGTTATGGGAAACCGCAGGTCACGAACTGCGAGAAGCAGCACTGACCGCTGATCAAATACAGAATCTGTTCAAAGAGATCGAAGCCGGAGCCACTGCCGCTGGCGACAATAGAACTATGCTAGGCAAAGGCAAAGACGCTGTGTCGGCGGTCAACAAGGCCTGGGAAGATCTCAAAACAAAGATGCAGGATTCGGGTCCTGTCAAAGGGTTCGATCAGAAAGTCAGCGATGCGCTCAGCAAGATAGGCATGGGAGCCGCTGAACCAGAATTCAATGGGCAGGTCAATAAATGGGTACAAAAATATCGTGACTTTGCCAAAAAACACCCTATCGCGCAGGGCGCTATCTATGCTACATTGATCGCACTGGCAGGTATCACGGGTGCTGGCATAGGTGGTGCTGCGGCGCTGGGTCTGCTCAAGATGGCGGATCAACTCTTGCAAGGTAAACGCTTTTCGTCAGCGGCCTATTCAGGTGTCAAGGCAGGCGCCCTGGCATTTGCTGCTTCTAAGTTAGGAGATCTGATTAAAGGAGCCAAACCAGGAGAACAGATCCCAGTCAGTCCTGAAGATTCTGCAGCGTGGCAAGCGGTCAAACGTGATTTTGAAAATTATGATTATTACCTGCATCCCTCAAACGACAGTGTAATTGCCGTGCCTAAAGGCATGGGCAATCCGTTTGATCCATCCACGGCTGCTGGAGCCGCTAGAGATCAACTTACAAATATGTCTGCCGGAGCACTGAGAGATCAAGCAAGATCTATCGCAGATCGAGCTGTAGAAGATGCATTGAAATCGGGAGTAACTAGACCTAACGAACTAGCAGACGCTGCGGCCATGGCCATGGAAAAAGCAGGTGTAGGCACTAATGTAGGTGGTAAACTGTCTGTGCAGACTGTAGAACGTATCGCCGATCAGGCCGCTGATGCTGCTAGGTCAGTGTCCAGCGGTGCTGCCAAAGGTGCTGCTCAAAGCGCAGGAACATCTGCCGCTGACATGGCAGCATCGATTTCAGATGTTCCTGCCGGTGGTGGCATTAAAGCGCCGGATTTTGATGCGGGAGATGCTGTGTCCAAAGCCGCAGATGCTTCATCCTCGATGCCCAAAGGCGCTACATTTAGTCCCGATTATCTGCAGGGAGTAGTAGACGGAGAAATATCTAGACCAAAGATATCTGCAAGTGATGCTCAAGCCGCTCTAGATTGGCAGGCTCAGAATGGCGGGCAGAGCAAGATCAATCTAGGCGCCACTGATCCAGTACCACCTGAAGAAGCAGGCAAAACGAGACCGTTCGCTAACAAAACACGCATGCCTGCATCTGATGTGCAGACTACCACAGCACCCGATGGTACTACCACTACCACAGGTACTCTCAAAGGTGTGACCAGCGATCAGATCCAGAGCCACCCAGCATACAAAGCAGAAATTGAACGATGGGGAGACAACCCAGAAAGCAGGCGAGCCGCGGCAATGAAAGCTCGTGCAGCCTTGCTCAAGGGAGAAATTGGCGCCGGAGACACAGTACCTCCAGATCAGGCCGCAGAACAACCTCTGCGATTGAGACCACGCATCAAGCGTCCCGCAGAAAGCCGGACCTATCCTGGACGCAAACTCAGCGAAGGTCAAGTCTACATGGTCATCAATCGTGTCTGTGCGAAAAATCAACAGATGCTGGCAGAAGGACTGATCTTCGAAGGACCTTGGGACGCTATCAAGGGCGCGGCCAGCAAAGGCATGGACTGGGTCAAGACCAAAGGCAAGAATCTCACTACCAAAGTAACCGCAGACAAACTAACATCGGCCTGGAAGAGTGCAGGCAGTCCCATGGACAGCAATGCTATAGCAGACCTACTCAAAGCACAAGGTGTCGCCGACACAGTGATATCATCTGTGTACTCACAATTAAAATTACCAGCACCTGGTGCTGCCGATCATGCAGGTACTGTAGACATAGAAACCGTTAAACAGATGATCGCTAAATTGCCTACGGATCGTAAGGTAAGATTAATTAATTACATGACCAAACAACTCAAGGTAGCCTAATGAAGATCAACGAGATATTGATAGAATCACAACTGCAGGAAGGACCTCTCCTAAACAAACTAGGATCAGCCATCGGTAAAGGTGTTGGCACATTGGCCAAAGGTGTTGGTGCAGTAGCAGGCGGCATCGCAGGTATAGGATCTGCTGTTAAAAAAGGTTATCAGGCCGGTAAAGCGCAGGTAGGTGCTGCAGGAGACGACGCACCATCGCCTGCAGCAGGGCCTGGGACGACTGCTACTGGAAGTGCTCCAGCGGCGAAACCTGCTGCAGGTTCTACAGCAGGAGCAGCCAAACCTGGAACACAGACATTAGCCAATCCCAAAGATCCTAACACGGGTACTACCCCTGCTGCTGCCGCAGGCCAAGATGGAGCAGCAGGTGCAGCAGGCAAACCAGGTGCCGCTGGTGCCGCAGGCCAAGATGGAGCAGCAGGTGCCGCAGGCCAAGATGGAGCAGCAGGTGCAGCAGGCCAAGATGGAGCAGCAGGTGCAGCAGGCCAAGATGGAGCAGCAGGTGCAGCAGGCCAAGATGGAGCAGCAGGTGCAGCAGGCAAACCAGGTACACCTAAAACCAAACCTCAACCTGTTGCGGCCGGACCTGCAGATTCTCAAGGAAGAATTGAACCTAAGATGGGATCCACAGCATCTGCTAACGACACACAGTATGCTCAAGCACAGAAAGCCATAGCCGCACTACAACCAGAAGATCAAAAACAGATTTTAGCGGCATTACAATCTGATCCAAAAGTAAAATCGTCTCTGTCTCAGCAGACTACTAAACAACCTGTCGCACAAACAGGAACTACCAAAGGTGCTCCAGGTAAACCTACTTTTACAGGAGTTCCTAAGAAAAATCCAACGCCTAAAGGCGAACCACCTTCAGCGACACCCGCAGCGACACCCGCAGCAGAACCCGCACTTACGAAAACTAAGGGTCGTAAAAAACCGGCAGCACCTAGTCAAGCAGAGATTGATGCTGATCGTGAAAGACTTATAGGCCCAACCAGTGACAGTATTATCAGAAGAGGACGATCTATAGTCGAACATATTGATGAAGCAGGACTGATGGCCAAACTAGGAACCAAAGTTGGACAGGCCGCACAGGCAGTGGGCAAGACCGCAGGCAAAGCAGTTGGCACGGTGCAGCAGGCTGTGCCTGATGCTGATCACGCCAAAGCACTGGTTAAAGCATTTAATACAGGTAATACCAGTGCTGATCCAAACAGTCGTCCGCCCATACAAGACAGCAGCGGTACAGTACCTAGACCGATCATAGACAAAATAAATCAGCTTAATCTAGAACAACGTGCAGAACTGCACAAATTAATTACACAGAAGACCTTATGAAAATCCAAGAACTCACAGAACAGGAAATCGACATAAACGCTCTAGCAGACGAAATCGTCAAGGCCGGCATGCAGGTATATCAGATGGTTCAAAAACTAATAGAACCCAAAGGCTAAAAGAAAGGCAATTTGGTCTTTTTAGTAGTTTCTAGATTTTCTTTGATTATCTCTCCGACGATCATGCGCTCGTCATAGCTTAACATCAATGCTTCTTGATATCCCATACCTCGCATATACCAACAGATCTTTAGTATATCTTTCTTGATGTCTCGTTCTTCTTTCTCTAGTTGCCTGACATATTCTTGGATCTCAACCAGAGACTGAGTTAAGACCCTTTGCCGAAAAAATTTGTCTGATCCAATTCTAGATTGACTTTCCATTCATGGCTGCAATTAGAACACTTAACCTGCTGTGATTGCAATTTCATAGCGTCTTTCATATTATCCACATGATCTTTGATAGCATTGAAAATTTCGCTGGTGGTATTTTCTATGAAGTTTTTTATGATGTCTTTGTCAGTGACCGTACCTTCTGGTGTAGCGATACTTTCGATGCAGCCACAGATCACATCTACGGTCATCTCTGTGAGTTTTAGGAAACTAGAGCCGAATCTTTCTAGTTTTTCTTCGTCGCTCATGTTTTCGTCATTGACTATGGCAAATATTTTCTGTTGTTCTAGAGTCTTTATAGCGGTTTTTGATATTTCTCTATAAGAATATGGACGTATGTTTATGATCAACGGTCCGATATTTAAAGTATCTTCATAGACGAATTGAGAAACGGAATCGAGATATCCGATCAAACTCATCACAAAATCGTTCGATGTTTGGCAGTTAGGACAGGTAGCGGTGACATCCATGTTATCACCGTAGGTGGCTATGCGGATAGCAACTAGACAAGCATCGAGATCCAGGCTAGGCATCTGCCATGGATCTTTGATCGCAGGAATACAACTTTTAAGTACGCTGACTGTGGCCTGACCATTCATCAGTGCGTCCGGAGTTTTGAACATCAGTTCATCTTTGGCAGTCATAGCGAACACAGGATATTCTTCGATGGCACTGCGATCTAGAGATCCTTCGGGATAAAATCGTCCTTGGCTAGGCAATTTGATAAAAATTTTAGGTTGCCTGAAATAATTGGCCAAAGGATTTCCTGCGGTTTTGACCGCGGTAGCGATTGGATTCATCTGTTGTTGTGACATGTTTTTCTCCGATAAATATAATATCTGTGCATATATTTATGTGCGTAGTTTTCGAGGTTTTTATTAAATGGCAGAAGTAACTGGCGACCTTGGCGGTCAACCGATCCAATTAAACAATGCATCTACAGAAGCGACTCTGAAAGAGATCCTCGCGGCGATCTTGCGACAGGGCGTGACCGGCAAAGGCGGCAAAGCACAGAAAGATGTAGAAAAAAAACTCCGAGCACTGGCTGAACAATCACAAAAACTTACCAAGGAACAAAAAGAGGCGATCAAAAAACAAAATGAACTAAAAAAGAAAAAAGAAGAAGAAATTAAGCAGGCTGCAGCATTAGGAGAGATTACTAGAACTGTAGTGGGGGGCTTCACTAATCTAGTCACAGGCATGGCCAACGTGATCAGTACTCTCAGCAAAATGGAAGATTCTCTGACTGCTGCAGCGTCGTCATTGAGTGCTATTCCTATCGTAGGCGGTACACTGGCTGCAGTGTTTGGAGCGGCCGCCGATGCTGCTGAGCGTACCTACAAGTCCTTCAATGAAGCCGCTAGCGTAGGTGCTAATTTTGGCGGCAGCATCACAGCCATGGTCAATGCCGCATCTGGTGCGGGCCTTACATTTAATCAATTGTCAGGCATAGTTTCTAGGACTGGGCAGGATCTAGCGCTGCTGGGTGGCAGCACCGAAGAAGGAGCCAAGCGCCTAGCACAGTTAGGCAAAGAGATCAGAAAGTCACCATTAAATTCTCAATTGGCCGCGCTGGGCTACACCACTGAACAGATCAACGAAAGCATGGCCAAATACGGCGGTGTTATGGCCAAGACTGGTGCTCTGCAGGGAATGTCTAACAGTCAGTTAGTAGCGCAAACTGGACAGTATCTACAGAATCTAGATGCGGTGTCAAAACTCACAGGTCTGAACAAAAAAGATCTCGAAGATCAACGTGCCAAGATGATGAAGGATTCGCAGATACGTAATACTTTGAGAAAAATGGATGCTGCTAGTCAAGAAGAACTGATGGCTTTCTTACAGACTCTGCCACCGGAACTACAAGAAGGTGCCAAAGAAGTAATAGCCACAGGAACAGCAACAACAGAAGCGGGTAAAGCAGCACTGCAATATCTACCAGATTCTGGTCGTGCATTTATGCAGATGAATGCACAGATACGACAGACCGGTAAGTTTACCAAAGAAAATAATCGAGCATTAAACGAATCTATACAATCAGAAGCCAAACGTGTAGCAGATAGTAATTTGGCAGAGAACATGAGACTTCACGGCGACAAATATGCAATGGGAGTTTTCACAGCCATAGACGATGTAGCAGCCAGAGAAAAAAATATAGCACAGGTACAGGACGAAGCGGCCAGGGCTGCTAAAGCAGCGAACGATTCGACTGCTGCTAGGATAAAAGGATTCAAAGAACAGATAGCCCAGATCAGTAACTCATTTTCAATTTTTTTAGTCAACAGCGGATTGTTAGAAACTTTCATGACAGTGTTTCAGAAATTTGTTGGATTTGTTCAAACTGTCGTAATACCTATAGTTCAGTTCTTAGTGACTCACATCGAAACAGTAGGATTGGTATTAGCAGGTTTAGTCGGGGTTATGATTGCAAATAAAATAGCCATGGAGGCTCTCACTTTTTACACTAATTTAGAAACACTGGCTAAGACAAAAGCAGTGATAGCGACGAAAGGATTCGTAGCAAAAATACTTGCAGGAGCAATAACTGCTAGCGCAGCATTGTTCAAATTAGCAGCCGGTGTGTTAATCGCTTCACTACCATTTTTGAAAATCGCTGTGCCAATAATTGCATTAATTGCCGCATTCAAACTTTTGTACGATGCAGGATTTACTGTAGGAGATGTGCTTGAAGCCACAGGAGACGCTTTTAAAAGAATTTTATTAACGGTCTCGGAAGGATTTCTTTGGTTAATAGATAAACTTACTCCAGACGCTTCTGATATAAACAAAAAAGTCAAACAGGCACAAAGGGCTCTTAAATTAGAAAGAGAAGAATTAGACGAAAAAGAAAAAGCCAGAGATCAGCGCAGAAAAGATAAGCGTGCGGAAAGAGGAATAAAGGAAGAAGAAGACAAAGCTACCAAAGAAGGCATAGAACTCCAGGAAAAAGAAAACGCGGCTCGACAGGCTGGAGGGGCTGGAGGGGCGGGAGGAGCATCAACTGCTGCTCCAACGACTCCTACTGGTCGGCTAGATCTAAGTACTCCGCAGAAGATGTTTGAAAGCGCTATGCGCAGACAGCAAGGAGCAGCACAACAACCAGGGGCAGCAGCCGTGGCACCTGGTCTAGGAGGAATGGCAGCCAAATTTGAATCAGGAAGAGCCGGAAGTGCTGCTGTAGGATGGGATTCGACTGGAGGGACCAGTTTCGGCAAGTATCAGATAGCCACGAAAACTGGTACCATGGACAAGTTCATGCAACATCTCAAGGCCACTAATCCAGAGGCCTTTGAAAGATTATCTAAAGCTGGTCCAGCAGATTCGGGCAAAGATGGCGCATTCGCACAAGAATGGAAAAAACTAGCAGGAGAAGGAAAACTAGCCGAATCCGAACACGAGTTTATCAAAAAAACACATTATGATGTTGGCGTAGGAAAAGTACAAGATAAAAATCTACAGGATATGATCGGCAAAAGCAAAGCCCTGCAAGAAGTCATGTGGTCGACTTCTGTGCAGCATGGTGGTGGTGGCGCAGGCAGCATATTCAACAAAGTTTACAAAGAAGGAATGACCGAGCAGGATCTCATCAAGGCCATATATGCTGAGCGTTCTACTAAATTTGGATCTAGTACCGCCGATGTCCAACAGAGCGTGATGAATAGATTCGCACAAGAACAGCAATTGGCTCTTGGCATGGTCGGAATGCCGACCACTCCTGAAACACAGGTCGCCCAAGCACTAGGCCGAGGAGGCCAACGTGCTCAAATGGCACGGGGATCTTTGCCAAGAGGAGCATCAGCGACCCCGACAGCGACCGCAGCCCAAACTGCGTTAGCACAGGCACCTACACCCTCAACTACTCCAACGACTACTCCTACCCAAACTGCACGGGCACCTGCACAAACCCAAGAAGATCCCATAACTCTGCTGGCTAGTTTAAATACAAAGATGGAGACTCTGATAGCACTGAATAGAAGAGCAAATGATACGAGAGACAGCCAACTAAGGGCTGCTAAAGCATCAGCAGGCGAAGTCACAGCCTGGGTCGCGGCCTAAAGGAAAAATAAATATGTCTTGGAAAAAGTATTTCACTCCTGTACAAGTTAACAACGAAAATCGATCGTTGAGCCCGATCAGCGGCGGTGGAAGACCAGGACCTGCTCGCGCAAATTACAGTTCATTCTTACCAGACGTATATGCTGGTGCACCAAATCGTGTAGAAAGATATATGCAGTATGATACCATGGATATGGATTCGGAAGTAAATGCCGCATTAGATATATTAACAGAATTCTGCACACAGAAAGACAAAGAAAACGCCACGCCATTCCATACTTTTTTCCGAGGACAGCCGACGTCTACAGAAGTTAAATTGATCAAAGAAAGCCTACAGAAATGGTGTAAACAGCAGCAGTTTGAAACTAGGATATTCCGCATAGTAAGGAATGCTTTCAAATACGGAGACTGTTTTTTTATCAGAGATCCCCAGACACTAAAATGGTTGCATGTAGACGCTGCCAAAGTCAGTAAAATTATCGTCAATGAAAGCGAAGGCAAGATACCTGAACAATATACAGTAAGAGACATCAATTTTAATTTCAAAGACATGATAGCCACTACACCACATGGCACTACGAATACCGCGCCCAGCGGCACGAGCTCCTATACATCAGGTGGAGGATTTGGTCGAGGATTCGTGGGCGATGCTGCTAGGCCCGCAGGCACTAGATTTCAAAATGCTACAAACGAAATCACTGTGGATGCCAAACACATAGTCCATATATCCATGTCAGAAGGTCTAGACAACAACTATCCTTTTGGTAACAGCCTACTAGAATCCGTGTTCAAAGTCTACAAGCAGAAAGAACTGTTAGAAGATGCCATCATCATCTATCGAATACAGCGTGCTCCGGAGCGTAGGATATTCTATGTAGACGTAGGTAACATGCCTGCGCACATGGCCATGGCATTCGTTGAACGTGTGAAAAACGAAATACAACAACGAAGAATTCCGTCGTCTACTGGCGGCGGTCAGAGTATGATAGATGCCAGTTATAATCCATTGAGCGTGAACGAAGACTACTTCTTTCCACAGACAGCAGAAGGTCGCGGATCTAAAGTTGAAACACTACCAGGAGGTACTAATCTAGGAGAAATCACAGATCTTAGATACTTTACCAACAAATTATTTAGAGCATTACGGATTCCCAGTTCTTATCTACCCACTGCCATCGATGAGCAGGCCAATACTCTGGCCGACGGCAAAGTAGGAACTGCTTATATCCAAGAATTGAGATTCAACAAATACTGCGAAAGATTACAGAGTATGCTCGTCGAAGTGTTTGATCTAGAATTTAAAATGTGGTTAAAAAACAATGGTGTCAATATCGATAGCAGCCTCTTTGAGTTGAAATTCAATCCTCCACAGAATTTCGCAGCCTACAGGCAAAGCGAATTAGATACCGCTAGAGTAGCTACGTTCACGCAACTCATGGAAGTTCCGTATATCAGCAAACGTTTCGCTATGAAGCGTTTCTTAGGTATCACCCAAGAAGAAATCACAGAAAACGAGCGTCTATGGAAAGAAGAAAATGGAGCCAAATTGAAACCTGCTCTAGATGCAGGCGCACAAATGAGAGGAGCAGGCATCACTCCGGGTGATATACAAGGAGATATGACCGATCAAAACGCCGAGGCACCTGCAGACATGGCCGCTGCAGCAGATCAAGGTGCCGCGGGAGAAACAGCCGCTCCTGCAGGACAATCACCTACACCTGCCTAATAAGAATAAATACACTATGCTTCTGTGCGAATTCTTTTATTTTAACAACAATACCAACGACTTTGCTGTCGATCGTCGTTACGACAACAGCGAAGACAAATCAGTATTAAAACGCAGTGATACTAGAAAAACCCGATTAACTCTACGACAGATCAATAAACTCCGTATGCAATCAGAGGCACACGAATATGAAAGAGAAAGCGAATTAGAGTTCGTTAAACAGATGTACGGAACACCAGTTGAAGCAGCACCTGCCGAGTAAACCTGCATTTGTACTTGGAAACGGAACTAGCAGGCTTTCACTAAAACACAACAACTTGCTGGATAAAGGTACTGTATATGCCTGCAATGCCATCTATCGAGAATTCGAACCTCATTACCTGGTAGCAGTCGATGTCAAAATGGTCAACGAAATAGTAGCGTCGGGTTACCATAAATCACACACCGTCTGGACTAATCCTAATAAAGGTATCGGCACTAAACACTATTTGAATTTTTTTAATCCGCATAAAGGTTGGAGTTCGGGTCCTACTGCCTTATGGTTAGCCTGCGGCCATGGATATAAAGAAATCTTTATTTTTGGGTTTGATTATTCAGGAGCCAACGGTCGATTTAATAATGTCTATGCTGATACATACAACTATAAAAAAAGTTCTGACGTAGCCACGTTTCATGGAAATTGGTTGAGTCAGACGGAAAAGACCATACGCGAATATAAAAATATTAAATTTTATAGAGTGATCAATCCGGGAGATTTCATACCAGATCAACTGGGAGTACAACTGCAAAATCTCAAACATATGACCTACGATGAATTCGGTAACAGATTTATAGATTGCGTTAATGTCACCGAAAACCTCCAAAAAACAATCGTTTAACCCTATTTTTTTATCTACGCAGTAAATAAAACACAGCCTAACCATCTTGAAGGAGAATCTATCATGGCAGACAAATCACTGATCGAGCAGATGCTCGAGCGTCTGGTCAACGAAGACCAGGCCAAAGCAGAAGAATTATTTCACGAGTATGTTGTTGCGAAATCTCGTGAGATCTATGAAGAATTAATCGAAAGCGAAATCGCCGAAGAAGACGAAGAAATGGACGAAGCTGCTAAAGATGAAGATGCAGAAGACGACAAAGTTGACGAAGCTTCTGATGAAGACAAAGACGACGAAAAAATGGACGAAGAGTTCGAAGATATCGCTGTTGAAGGCGATGACGAAATGGATCTAAAACCAGGCGATCCTACAGACGATCTAGCCGGTGGCCTGGGGGATGACGAGGAAGGAGAAGAAAGATCTGACGATGAACTTTTCCAAGATTTAGAATCAATAGTCGATGAATTACAGGCCAAATTTGATGCACTTAAAGGTGGCGACGACATGGGCGACGACATGAAAGATGCGATCGATCCAGAATTAGCCACAGTACGTGAATACGTAGAAAAAGTCGGAAACGCTAAAATGGGCGACAACGGTGCTAACACCAAATCTATCGTAGCAGGTAAGAACGACATGGGCGGCACTACTGCTAACATCGTTCGCGGAGACACAGCAAATGATGGTGAAGTTGGGGCCGGTAGAAAAATCAAAGGTTCCGCTCTAACCGATCAGAATCCAAAAGAAGACAATGCTGGCAACATCAATGTTCCGGGCGGTAAAGCAGGTAATGCTTTCAGCAAGAAAGAGCCTGGACATGGCGCCGAAAAGAAAGGTGCTGCTGAACAAGCTGATAACAAGCAAAGCCTTTTCCGTGGTCGTAGGTAATAGGACGCCAAGGTGAAAAACTACCTATCAGAACATCTGAGTTTCGACCAGGCCAAGATTGTATTGGAGAGCGAAGAAGAACAGGGGGGCGGTAAAACGCTTCACCTGAACGGTATCTGTATCCAAGGGGATATCAGAAATCAAAACCAACGTGTTTATTCTTCTCAAGAAATTGGCAAGGCTGTCAAAACGCTCAACGAGCAGATCGCTGGCGGATACTCCGTGCTAGGTGAAGTTGATCACCCGCAGGATTTGAAAATCAATCTAGATCGTGTTAGTCATATGATTACCAAGATGTGGATGGATGGTCCTAACGGCTACGGAAAACTTAAAATCCTCCCCACTCCAATGGGTCAATTGATTCAGACCATGTTAGAGTCGGGAGTCAAGTTAGGCGTATCGAGCAGAGGTTCCGGAGAAGTCGACGGAAGTGGTAATGTTAAAGATTTTGAAATCATTACCGTCGATGTAGTAGCACAACCTTCCGCCCCGGGCGCCTATCCAACACCAGTATATGAAGGCCTCATGAACACCAAAGGAGGCTACCAGGCATTTTTAACAGCAAATGAAGTTCAAGGCGACCCTAAGGCACAGAAATACATAGCAGAGAGCCTGAAACGGATTATTTCAGGACTCAAATAAAAGGAGAATCACATGCTAGATTTCGTAAAACAGTTGTTTGAAAACAATGTGATTTCCGAGGAAATGAAATCGGAGATTGAATCTGCTTGGCAAAGTAGAATTCAAGAAAACCGTGACCAAGTCACTGCTGAACTACGTGAAGAGTTCGCACAAAAATACGAACACGACAAGACTGCAATGGTGGAAGCTGTCGAATCGATGCTGAGTGATCGTCTACAAGCAGAGTTATCTGAACTTGCAGAAGATCGTCAAGGATTGATCGAGGCTAGAGCCAAGTATGCTAAGAAAATGAAAAACGATTCTAAAGCAATGGAATCATTCGTTCTTCAAAATCTTAAGAAGGAACTTGCAGAATTACACGAAGATCGCAAAGCAGTCGCAGATAATGTTGCTAAACTAGAATCTTTCATCGTGGATGCCCTAGCGAAAGAAATCGCAGAATTCCATACCGATAAGAAAGACTTAGCCGAAACTAAGGTACGATTAGTGCGTGAATCAAAGGCTAAGTTTGAACAGATCAAGAAAGAGTTCGTCCAGCGTTCTGCTAAGATCGTCCAAGAAACAGTCGCAAAAGGACTGCGTTCTGAGATGGTACAGTTACGCGAAGACATAGAAGCAGCTCGAAGAAATGACTTTGGTCGCAGGATTTTTGAAAGTTTTGCCAGCGAATATGCTGCAAGCCACTTAAATGAAAAATCTGAGACTGCTAAACTTTTACAGGTCGTAAAAACCAAAGAAGCAGAATTAGAAGAAGCAGCAAAGATTGTTGCAGAAACACAAAAATTAGTCGAAAATCGAGAACAAGAAATCCGTGTTATGAAAGACATGGCTTCTCGCAAAGAAGTAATGAACGAATTGCTAGGCCCCTTAACAGGCGACAAACGATCGGTCATGAAAGAATTGCTTGAATCGGTTCAAACAGAAAAACTACGAGGCGCTTTTGACAAGTACTTACCAGCCGTCATGGATGGAGGTGTACCAGCGAAAAAAGCACTGACAGAAGGCAAAGAAATCACAGGCGATAAACAACAGGCACAACAATTCAGCAGCGAAGAAAAAACTGCTGAGATATTTGACATCCGCAGGCTTGCGGGACTAAAAGTTTAAGGAGAACTATAATGTCACAACTACTCGAGTCACGCTGGTCGGAAACCAAAGAGGCCCTGTTAGAAGGTCTACAAGGTAACAAGCGTACAGTGATGGCAGCTACTCTAGAGAATACCCGCAAGTATCTCGCAGAAAGTGCTACCGCTGGTGCTACATCCGCTGGCAACGTTGCAACCCTAAATCGTGTGATCCTTCCAGTGATCAGACGTGTGATGCCCACGGTCATCGCTAATGAACTAGTTGGCGTTCAGCCAATGACTGGTCCAGTTGGTCAGATCCATACTCTACGTGTTCGCTATTCTGATACATTCAGCGGCGGTGCTGGTGGTTCTACCACGGCCGGTGAAGAAGCACTAAGCCCATTCAAGATCGCTGAGGGCTATTCCGGTGTTTCGCCTGGTAAAGCCGATGCCACAGCAGCAAAAGAAGGCGTCGCTGGTAACAGACTAAGCATCCAGATCTTGAAACAGACAGTCGAAGCCAAGACACGTAAATTGTCTGCTCGTTGGACGTTTGAAGCTGCCCAAGATGCACAAGCCCAACAAGGCATCGACATCGAAGCAGAAATTATGGCTGCTCTAGCACAAGAAATCACTGCTGAAGTTGATCAAGAAGTCCTACGCAGTTTAGCGACTCTAGCAGGATCTCAGAACCAAGTGGCTTATGACCAATTGCAAGTTTCTGGTACTGCTACATTCGTTGGTGATGAGCATGCTGCCCTTGCTGTTGCTATCAATCGTGTTAGCAACGTGATCGCTCAGCGTACACGTCGTGGTGCTGGTAACTGGGCAGTTGTTAGCCCGCTGGCATTGACAATTCTTCAATCTGCTACTACAAGCGCATTTGCTCGTACCACAGAAGGCACATTCGAAGCACCTACAAACACCAAGTTTGTTGGTACATTGAATTCTGCTATGAAGATCTATGTTAACACATATGCAGAGAACGACACAGTTCTAGTTGGTTACAAAGGTTCTAGCGAATCTGATGCAGCAGCATTCTATTGCCCATATATTCCATTGATGAGCAGTGGTGTTGTGCTTGATCCATCAACCTTCGAACCAGTAGTTAGCTTTATGACACGTTACGGATATGTTGAGTTAACAAACACAGCATCATCTCTAGGTAACGCTGCTGACTACCTAGGTACTGTAACTATCGCTAACAGTTCATTCACCTAATCAAAGGTACAAACATATTTTTTATGTTTCAAAAAGCCCCGCAAGGGGCTTTTTGTTTGATGTAAATATCAGTATGGAAATCCATACTGAAAAAGATTTTACAGAACTTAGACAATATATCAACAAATTATCTAAAAGATTTCCTATGTTTCGACACGATGTGGCACAGATAGAAAAAATCACAGAAGAGCATATTAAAAATCACAGCATAGCCTTAGTATATTATAGGCAGACACGCCGTAAGATTTATCTAGAAAACGCTCAAACAGAAATAGATGGAATAAACAGAGTCTTGTCTATAGTAGGAAAGTTGGAACTGATGGCTATGCTGAGCCAAGGATAAATAAAGTATCTAGAATGATTTATGCGGTAACCCACCGCGTAGACCTAGAACGTCAACATAGAGGAGAAAACAAATGGGACGTCCAGTTAAAAGAGATGTGAACGGAGTATTAGTATTTGGTGATTACACAACCACAGCAGTTGGTATTAGAGCCGATGCTTTTTTTGGTGGCAGTCTTAGAGATGACGTGTTCGTTATCAAACAAAGAGGTGCAAGAAGTTACAGAGTAGAAGACAAATCCGACAGTACTAAAGCAAATTGCGTGTTAGTCAGCGGTACTCCAGCAGCCAATGGGGAAATGAGAATAGTTGGGTATGTAGGCGGAGATCCGGGAGTATCTGGATCAGAAAGAGCACTGCGCAAAATTTTCAAAAGAACGGCTACAGATTTTAGCAATAACAGATACAGATGGTATCTACAAAATGACTCTTCAGCAGATTACATTGTGCTGACAGCGATCTAATAGGTAAACGTCATGGGTCAGTTCATCCAAATTAACGGCGACTATAACATCAAAACCGCAGAAGGCGGTAAGATAAAGTTTGACACTGGCCCAGGTATCGGAGAAGTGCGTATCACTGGTGACCTAGTGGTCGAAGGTGATACGCTGACAGTATCTGCAGAAAATCTACAGGTACAAGATAATATCATCACACTTAATTTTGGAGAAACCGGAGCAGGAGTCACAGAAGGCGCCAGTGGTCTTGAAGTAGATCGAGGTACATTAGATGATGCCTATCTACTGTGGCAAGAATCAGACGATACTTGGAATTTTAAAGTTGGTGACGGTTACGGTTCCAGCAAGGTTAGATTAAC
>Ga0194116_10000485_pt1 | contig 69826 bp, 72 predicted proteins | sample TA2MahsurfametaG_4_FD_148617 | JGI IMG/M metagenome (GOLD analysis project Ga0194116, IMG submission 148617) | Freshwater microbial communities from Lake Tanganyika, Tanzania - TA2015008 Mahale S9 surface | ecosystem: Environmental > Aquatic > Freshwater > Lake | place: Tanzania: Lake...
ACATACTTTTCGTTTAAGCCAGCCTGTCGATACTTTTTTTTAGTATGTTGTTTTCAAGCAGTAAATCAGCTACAAGTTCCTTAAGCTCTTTATTTTTATTTCGTAGATCAGCTACTTCATCACTGGTAGCCTCCCTTGTAGTATCGCCAGATAGACGCTTTTTACCCGCTTCCATAAACTCTTTGTTCCACTTATAAAAGGTGGCTTGGGATATACCATGTTTGCGACAAAGCTCTGCAATGGAGTATTCCCCTCGTTGAGCTTCCATTACGATTACTAACTTTTGTTCTGAGGAAAAGAGTCTCCTTGTCTTGCGGCGGATCTCTTTAATGAAGTTCTCTGTAGATTGTTTTGGCTTCTGTTCCATGTCATTATTGGTTTAATTATTAATGATGGAAACACTCTACTAATTTAGACTATATTTTGTCCAATTTATGCTGACGATTTACAAGTGGCAGTCCACTCACGGGCTATCATAGCAAGAAGAAAAATTTATTTTACTACAAGTCCATAAAGCAAGGAACTAAGCTGAGCGTATCAGCGAAAAATTTGAACGAGAAATTTGAACATGTGATGAGCCACTTTGAATACGATCTAAAGTATAAAGACCGTCTCAAAAATATTTTATTGGATAAGCTTAAAGACTGCTTTGCTGACGATCATGTCAATGAAAAAAATTCGCGCAAGCGAATTACTGAGATCAAGAGTCAGTTGGAAAAAGTAGAAGAGCGCTTTGTATTAGGTGAGATTTCAAAAGAGCAGTATGAGAAATTTTCAACGCTCTACTCTGGTCAAATCAAGTCGATTGAGCAAGAACTCGATCAATCCGGCAAAATCAGTTCTAACCTTGAATTAGCGGTCGAAAAAGGACTGAAATACGCACAGAACCTCCGCCAGCTATGGGTTTCATCGGATTACCATGAAAAACAACGCTTACAATATTTGGTCTTTCCGGAAGGAATGCTGTATAGTAAGAAAAATGATGAAGTTCTAACCACAAGAATTAATACCCTGTTCGGTCAAATCGCCTTGCTGTCAAGGACTTCAGGGAAAAATAAAAAAGGCAAACCTGAAACGGAATGCCTTTTTGGAAGTAGTGTAGCCTCGCCTAGAATCGAACTAGGATCTGGAGCTTCGGAAACTCTTATACTATCCATTGTACTACGAGGCCGGAAAGGCAGCAATTTAATCAATTCCGGCGCAATTTCAAGGCCGATTGAATACCTTAGCCTGATGAAATTCGACTTCAAACGGGTATTGATCCTGGCCCCCCATACCGACGATGGCGAATTCGGCTGCGGAGGTACTATCCATAAAATGGTCGAGTCCGGAGCCGATGTATACTACGCCGCCTTTTCGGCCTGCCAACAGTCCGTTCTGAAGGAATTCCCTTCCGATATCCTCATCACCGAGGTCAAAAATGCCACCCGAATCCTCGGCATCAAACCGGAGCATCTGGTGCTGATGGACTACCAAGTCCGAACCTTCAACTACCGCCGCCAAGAAATCCTCGAAGACATCCTCCGACTAAAAAAACAGATCAACCCCGACCTCGTAATCATGCCCTCGGTGAATGACATTCATCAGGACCATCACACCATCGCCACCGAAGGCACCCGGGCTTTCAAAAACAGCACGCTCCTCTGCTACGAAATGCCGTGGAATAATTTCTCCTTCCAAACGACTTGCTTCGTTCCACTTACCGAAAAAGAGATCGCGGTAAAAGCACAAGTCCTCACCGAATACAAATCACAAGCCCACCGACCTTACGCCAACGAAGAATTTATCCGCTCCCTGGCCCGCACCCGAGGCGTACAAGTAGATCAACCCTACGCTGAAGTCTTTGAAGTGATACGATGGATCATCCAATAAACGTACTAATAACGGGGGCCGGGGCACCGGGCGGACCAGGCATCCTCCAAGCCCTTCGCTCCGCTGCCAATATAAAACTCCTCGCAGCCGATGCCGATCCCCTCGCGGCCGGACGATTCCTGGGCGAACCCTTTATCCAAATCCCCCCAGCCAACGATCCATCTTTCGTCGATGCCGTACTACAACAATGCATCAAACACCAAATACAAATCGTATTCCCCCTCGTCACCAAAGAACTGCTTCCCCTCGCAATGGCCAAAGAAAAGTTTAAAGTGCAAGGAATACAAGTACTCGTTTCCGACAGCAAACCACTCGAGATCGCCAACAACAAAGCCCGACTCCTAGAACACATAAAACAAGCCGGCATTCCCTGCCCCGCATTTCAAGTGGCCCGATCTGCCGAAGAACTAAAATCCGCTTGCGAATCTCTCGGCTATCCCCAACAACCCGTTGTGATGAAACCTGCTTCCGCAAACGGCTCAAGAGGAATCCGAATTTTAGATAATCATAAAAATCGTTTCGAACTTCTATTCAACGAAAAACCAAACGGACTCTTTAGACGATTGGAAGAAATCCTCCCCCTCTTGAATGGCAATGAAATTCCGGAACTAGTGGTAATGGAATTTCTTCCTGGCGATGAATATTCGGTGGATACCTTGATGAAAAACGGTGAAGTTCAACTCATCATTCCACGCAAACGAATCAAACTATCCGCAGGCATATCTATAAAAGGGATCATAGAAAAAAATGAGGCGGTCATTGAATATTGCCGCTGCATTCTTTCCAGTCTTGATTTAAATGGACCCATTGGCATTCAGGTAAAAGCAGACCGTACCGGTGCCTTCAAACTGCTGGAGATCAATCCCCGTATTCAAGGAACCAGCGTGGCTGCCCTCGGTGCCGGAGTCAATTTACCCCTGCTTGCCGTGCAACAAGCGATGGGAATTCCCCTCCCCCATCCCATCCACATAAAATGGGGAATAGGATTCGTTCGATATTACGAAGAAGGTTTTTTTAATAGCGGCGAGCTCAACAAATAATCGCTCAACGAAACATCACGCCCGCCGCCGCACGTAAAAAAGGAAGTGTCGGCAACGAAGAGATGAGTTGCCATTCCTGCTTCAACGAAGATTCATTATCCAAAAAAGAAAATACCCGCTGTACGGGATTGCGCGCAAACAACCGAGCGAATACCCGATCGCCCGGCCAATATCCCTTGGCAAGTACATCCAACAACACCCGATCGTAAAACATAAATCGATCCGGATCGCCGGATAAATTCCACAGCGACCTCCCCTCGATCAGCGCCTTGGCGATCTGCTCCGAACGCTTCTGAATAAATTGAAAGGTATATCCGCTCGACGCTTTGGTCTGTCCACCCGCCGTACCCAACTGATACATCCCCTGGTGATAGAAAGGAAAAGACTGACCCGTCATCGGAATCACCCCAAATTCCTCCTCAACGATCTTATGTGAACCGATTTTCAAATATTCTCGCAAATAATCATCCAATCCCCGGTCATACTCCTCCGGTTGCAAAAGTTTTTCTGTAAATAAGGTGTATTCAATCAACGCGCGACGAGCCGACACCGGCAACACATAGGCGAAGGTGGTGCCGTGACGCTGATCGACTCGAAAGTCCATCAAGGTGGCCGCCCCCGGATCAAAAAAATCCTGCTCCGTTTCGATCACTCGCCCTTTGAAATGCTGCAACAAATGCGTCGCTTTCGGATCTTTCTTAGCCGGATCGAAAATGGAATTGAAGACCAAAGCCCTCTCCCTTTCTCTTTCCCCACAGGGGGAAGGGACGGGGTGGGGGCTTTCAACTTCTTCGTACCGCAACTCCACCTGCGGATACTGTTCCAATACCCCCATGCAATGACGGTAAAAATCAATGCCTCGGATCATTTTGTAGCGATAGGGAGCAAGGGATAGATCGGATGAAAATTCGTTGCTGTAAAAAGCGACACGGCCCCAGGCGTGGTGGACCAGTTGCTCAAAATATCCATCGCCTTTTTCCCAAAAACACCAGGTACGGTCGTTCAGGTTCTTGGGAGATTTCTCAAAGACCAAAACGCGTTTGTCGGACAAGTAGCCTGCCTCTGCCAGTCGAACCAGCAGGCTCAAACCGGCACAACCGGCCCCCAGAAAAACCAGGTCGTATGATCGAGATGAATTCAAATTGAATAGAAGGCTGAAAATTACTCCTTCTCTGCCGCATAATGCACTTTGCTACTGCCGGCCATCAGGGCCTTATCCCGCTTCACTTTTTCCCAATACTTCTTTCCCACATACAAAAAGCCAAAACTCTCGCCGTCCTCTTTGTTTAAATGCTTGTGGTGCATTTTGTGTGCCCAACGAATGGCCCGGACATAAATATGATTGCTACGAGAAAACCATTTCAGACGCTGATGAATAATCACGTCATGCACCAAAAAGTAGGCGATGCCGTAGAGCATGATGCCAAAGCCGATGGATTGCATCCACCACATAGCTTGGTAGGTCCCAAAATAGATCAGCAAAAAACTTGGCACGGCAAAAATGAACGCGAACCAGTCGTTCTTCTCAAAAATACCGGGCTCTACCTGATGATGATCTTTGTGTAAAACCCATAAAAATCCATGCATCACATATTTATGGGTGCACCAGGTGATCCCTTCCATGATCAGGAAGGTGGCGAGGAGGACGCCGAGGTAAGAGAGGAGGAACATCATGCAAAATTAACCCGCGAGGGCCACAGAATGTTCGAATTGATCCAGCCACCAGAATTTAATTCTGGGAAAAGCGATGCGTAGCCAGATGGTAAATTTTTCGGGAAACTGCTCGATCGACTCCTCCAGCTGGATAATACTAATGTAACTGTGATCCATCACTTCCTCCTGATTCGGAAGTATCTCCCCATCATAAATACCGGTAAAGACGTGATCGATCTCATTTTCCACGAGCCCTTTGTCTAATCCTGCTGTATAGGTAAAGGTGAAAGCGTGAAACAATTCCGTTTGAAACCCCATTTCTTCCTGCAGCCGGCGGTAAGCGGCGTCTTCGGTTGATTCGCCTGGACGAGGGTGAGAACAACAAGTGTTCGTCCACAACCCACCGCTGTGATATTTTCCAACCGCCCGCTGTTGAAGAAGCAATCGGCCCCGGCTGTTGAATACAAAAACACTGAAGGCCCGGTGCAGGAGTCCCTGTTCATGCGCAGCCATCTTTTCGCAAGAACCTACGGACTGGTCTTGTTCATTTACGAGTATGACTTGTTCCAATTCCATCAGATCAATCGGAGTTGATTTTTTACCCCGGCGCGCAAAACGATCAGGGCTTTGTGATAGTTGGGGATGCGGATCCGGGAATCAAGGATTTCCTGGGGTTCGGTAAGTCGGATCTTTTTAAACAAAGAGAGATAATATTTATAGGCCACATACACACCAAACCGAGCTTTCAAGGGCAATTCTTTAATACCCGCGTAGGCATGATCGAAATCAGATTGTATATCTGCTTCAATTCTTCGCTTGTCGGACTCAGTAAAATTGCTGAAGTCACAGTCCGGAAAATAGACCCGTGACAACCCATTGTAGTCCGCTTTTATATCGCGCAAGAAATTTACTTTTTGAAGTGCGGCCCCCAGGGAACGAGCGGATGCCTCCAGTCGTTTATAAAGCTCCCGATCGCCTTCACAAAAAACATGCAGACACATAAGTCCCACTACCTCTGCCGAGCCATAGATATACTCTTTGTATTCGGCATCATTATACCGTGTCTTTTTCAGGTCAAATTCCATACTGCGGAAAAAAGCATGGATCAAATGAGGGTCAATATTGTATTTATTTACCGTTTTCTGGAAACTATGTACAATGGGGTTTAGACTGAGTCCGCGTTCGATTGAACTGAACGTATCTTCCTTCATACTGGCCAGAAGGCTTGACTTATCCAGGTGGTGAAAGGTGTCTACGATCTCATCTGACAACCGTACGAATCCGTATATGTCACAGACCGCCTGGCGTAAATCGCTATGTAAAAGCCTGATAGCGGAGGAAAACGATGTACTATAACGCCGGGTAAACTGGCGGCTACAGGCTTCGCTCGATTGATGAAACAGCTCGATCATATATCAAATTAACGATTACTGAAGAGATTTCAACACTTCACCGGCTACCACTTCTCCACTGATCAGGCTGGGGGGTACGCCCGGACCGGGTACCGTCAGCTGGCCAGTGAAGAATAAGTTACTGACCTTCTTGCTTTTACAAGAAGGCCGAAAGATCGCTGTTTGCAATAAGGTATTCGCCAAACCATAGGCATTCCCCTGAAAAGAATTGTAATCAGCCCGAAAATCCCTGACCGAATACATCTTTTTATATACGACCGCATCCCGGATCGGTTCCCCCAAATGCTTTTCCACCCGCTGGGCAATTACCTGAAAATAATGTTCCCGCAATTCTTCCGTATCGCCTTCCAATCCGGAGGCGATGGGGATCAAAAACACGATATTCTCATGTCCGGCCGGAGCCACCGATGGATCGGTCAACGAGGAAACACTCACATAAAACAACGGCGCCTTGGGCCAACCGGGTTTTTTATAGATCTCCTCACCGTGGGGCGCAAAGGGCACATCAAAAAACAAGGAATGATGCTGTATATTCTTGAGCTTCTTGTTCAGTCCCACATAATACATCAAACAAGAAGGTGCCATCACCCGTTTTTTCCAATACGAAGAAGTGTATGCCCGGTATGCAGGCGCCAGCAACTCCCGTTCGGTGTGTTCATAGTCGGCCCCGCTGATTACCGCATCCACTAAATAGGTTTGCCGATCGGTAACGACCTCCGAGGCCTTGCCATTTTTTATTTGGATGGATCGAACGGGTTCATTGAACTTGAACTCCACGCCCAACTCCACCGCGAGGTCATACATGGCTTGTACGATGGCATACATTCCGCCCTCGGGATACCAGGTACCTCCTTTGATGTCGGCATAATTCATCAGACTATATAAGGCGGGCGTGTCTTGGGCAAGAGCCCCCAGGAAAAGGACCGGAAACTCCATCAATTGACGAAGTTTCGGATGTTGGAAGAAATGAGCAATGTGTTTGCTGATAGCGGTAAAGACCTGAAGTTTGAACACCCCACTGATGGTTTCCCAGTCCATGAACTCAAGCAGTGAACGACCGGGCTTGTACACCAAACGATTTACACCCACCTCATATTTATAGGCAGCCTCCTTTAGAAATTGATCCAGTCGTTGAGCCGAACCGGGCTCGAATGTCTCGAATACTTGCCGCAATTGGGAATAATCGGCGGGGAGGTCGGTGTGGCTATCGGACCAATACACCCGATAAGATGGATCGAGTCGGTGCAGCGCATAATAATCAGATACCTTTTTCCCGAACTGCGCGAAGTATCGATCGAATACATCGGGCATCCAGTAAAAACTGGGGCCCATGTCGAACGTAAATCCATTTTCCTTGAGTTGCCGAGCCCTTCCGCCAGGCGTGGCATTTTTCTCGAGCAGCGTTACGCGGTGACCGGCCTTGGCCAGAAAAGACGCAGCAGACAAACCGGCAAATCCACTGCCGATCACGATCAGATTTTTTTTAGCCAAGGGGCGATGTTTAGTGACGGACGATCTGCTCTTTCAGGAGTTTGCGGGCGAAGTGAATGCGACTCTTGATGGTTCCGAGCGGTTCGGAGAGCATGTCGGCGATCTCGTTGTATTTATATCCGTCAAAATACAACAGAAAAGGCGTTTTAAAGATTTCCGGCAGGTTTTTGATCGCCGTCTGGATCTCTTTCATATTGATGTTGTGCTCCGCCTGATTGGGCACTGTTGCTGAACTATGCAGCAAATATTCGTTGGGCGTATTGTCAAAAATGGTGCGCTGCTTGGCCTTGCGACGATAATTGTTGATGAAAATGTTGCGCATGATGGTGAACAACCAAGCCTTGATGTTGGTGCCTACGTTGTATTTCTCCCGATTGGCCAGCGCCTTGTACAAGGTTTCCTGGTAGAGGTCGTTCGCCGTCTCGCTATCCCTCGTTAAGTTGATGGCGAATGGCTTCAGGAAGTCGGCATTGCTCAGGAGCAGATCATTGAATTCCATTGTTGACATACCGTGCTGTTTAAATTTTGGAAGCCAAAGTTAAACAAAACAGGTGTTAGGTTGGATGATTTTGTTTAGTTTTTTTTGAAATAATTTAAACAAAATTGTTTGGGGTTGATTTTGAAGGAGTTGTGGGATTTCATGAATGGTCCGATGTCGGGTGTCGGATGTCCGATTAGTTAAGAAAATAGTTAGTTATACTGCATCTTAACGGACTTCGGACACCGGACTGCTTTAGACAGCGGACGACGGTCATCGGACAGTCCGCTTCGCGGACTCCGAACCTTCCTGAACTACGTTTGTTCTCGTAGTTATGGACGCCTTTACTATCAAGGATCTGGAGAATCTGACCGGCATTAAGGCCCACACGATTCGGATTTGGGAGCAGCGCTATCGCTTCCTTAAGCCGCAACGTACCCAGACCAACATCCGATACTATTCCAACGAGGAGCTGAAAACCTTGCTCAACATTGCCCTCCTTAATAAGTATGGATTTAAAATCTCGCATATCGATCGGATGACCACCGACGAGATCCGGGAAAAAATCAATACGCTCTCCGACGCCCAGGCACAACAAGAACGAGTGATCAATGACCTGGTACAGGCAACGGTTGACCTGAACCTCGAACGCATCGAAAAAGTATTGAGCGGCTTTATTGCCACAAAAGGGATGGAACGAACCGTTCTCCAAATCATCTTCCCCTTCCTGGAGAAAATTGGTATTCTGTGGCTGACCGGGCACATCAATCCCGCCCAAGAACACCTGGTGAGCAACCTGATCCGCCAAAAATTGATCGTTGCGATCGACTCCATACAGACCAGTCTTTATACTCAACGCACCATTCTGTTTTTCCTCCCGGAAGGAGAACATCATGAATTGGGTATCCTTTTCATGCATTACCTGCTGAAATCCCGCGGCCTGCAAACCATCTACGTCGGCGCCAACGTACCGGTGAAAGACCTGGCCTATGTCGTAAACCTGAAAAAACCGGATATCATTTTCTCCCACCTCACCGCAACTACCTCCTCCTTCCACTTTGAGAAGTTTCTAAATCAGGTAAGCCAACAAATTGCCGGCACCCCGGTGATCCTCTCCGGTACCCTTACCCAGCATTACAAAAAGACCCCTCCCCCCGGAATCGAGTTTAAGAAATCACTGCAAGAAGTGATTGAGTTTTTAGCGGCGTAACGGCGGTCGAATCTCGAATGTCCAATACAGTCCGGTGACCGATGACCGAAGTCCGGTGCTGTTATTTTCCTTGGCTGACAGAAAACGGACATCGGTCATCGGACATTGGACAATTCGCGAAGCGAATTAGACATCGGACAGTCCGCGAAGCGGACGGTGTTCGGCGGACACAAATTACCTTTACCCTCAAATGCCCGCGTACCTAGGAAAGATACTAATCGCATTATTACTATCGCTGGCTGGAATTCTGCTGCTGCTCTGGATTTTCAGCACCAAACTCACGACTACTGCAGAAGATGAAATATACATACAGGCCTACATAAAAGAATGGGGACTTCCGGAGAATATTGATTCGATCCCGGGTGCATTTGCAGGAGAAATAGCCTTTATAAACCGAATACAGGATTCCGTGATTCACTCGATACAAGGCTACAACAAACCCATCCCAAAAGAAAAAGTAGGGAATATCCGTTTCTATTTTGAAATGAAAACCGGTGCCTGCTACGACCGGGCATTGCTGATGGAAAAACTATTTACCCGGTTCGGATTACAGACCCGACACATTTTTGTATTTTTTCGTGATGATGAAACCCCCACACGTACAATAGATATCCTCCGAAAAAAATTACCCTCCCACGCATTACTCGAAATAAAAACCTCAAAAGGATGGATGGTGATTGATACCCAAACGGCCTGGATGGGCATCGATGAGCAAGGCAACCCCCTCACACTAGCCGAACTAAGATACCAATGGAAAGTAGGTAAAAAATGGGATCTGCTAACAAATCAGCAAATACCTGCCCATCTTTTAGGTATACACCAAAATGGGAATTTTAAATTCGTATACGGACTCTACTCCCGCCACGGCGGATTTCTTCCTCAGGACAAATGGATCGATCAACTACGAAAATGGGGGTATCCCCATTCCCGATTACAACTTTTCGCAACTGCTCCATTACGCCGATCGACCAATAATGTGCTAAAAATGGAATCGAAGCCTCTAAAATGAAGGGGATATTCGCTGAAAAAAAGATATAACAATAAACTGAACTATCGCTAAAATCAATTTTGTACACATAAGAAGCAATCAGTGCCAGAATCAGGTAGCTGTAATAAAGAGGCCAAATTCGAAGTATCCGGCGCGCATAAAATTTTAGCACCTGTATATTTCCTCTTTTTTCTTTTTCAATCAACAATAAATAGGTTATTCGAAAACCACTCAACACAAAAAATATAGTAACACTATAACCTGCTAATAAAAGGCCTTGAGGCCTTCCATCCTTTAACCTCCCAAAAATATACGGATCAAGTCCGACCTCTCTCAGACTCAAAGTAATATGCGAAAACAACACAGATAAAGCGGATATGGCGCGCAATCCGTTAAGTCCAGAAAAGTAAATTGGATTGTTGTTCATTTACCCTGAACAGCTCCTAATCAGTTAAAAATCTAAATGCCCCTTCACCAACTCCTCTCGCGGTAAATTTTTAAAATACTCATACGTAACCTTCAACCCCTCCCCTCTCGACACCTTCGGCTCCCAGCCCAAAATACTTTTGGCGCGGGTAATATCGGGCTGACGCTGCTTGGGATCGTCCTTGGGAAGTTCTTTGTACACGATCTTTTGCTTCGTGCCCGTTAATTGAATAATCTCCTCGGTAAAATCCTTCAAACTGATCTCGTCGGGATTGCCAATATTCATCGGCTGTACATAATCACTCAGCAACAACCGATAGATCCCTTCGATAAGATCCGATACATAACAGAAACTGCGGGTCTGTGAGCCATCACCAAATACGGTAAGGTCCTCGCCTCGGAGGGCTTGTCCGATAAACGCCGGTAAGGCGCGGCCATCGTTCAATCGCATCCGCGGACCATACGTATTAAAGATCCGCACGATCCTCGTCTCCAATCCATGATATGTATGATAGGCCATCGTCATCGCCTCCTGAAACCGCTTGGCCTCGTCGTACACTCCGCGCGGACCAACCGGATTCACATTGCCCCAATAATCCTCATTTTGCGGATGCACCAACGGATCGCCATACACCTCACTGGTACTGGCCACCAAGATCCGGGCCCCCTTCGCCTTCGCCAACCCCAAACAATTGTGCGTACCCAACGACCCCACCTTCAAGGTCTGAATCGGGATCTTCAAATAATCGATCGGACTGGCCGGCGAAGCAAAATGCAGTATATAATCCAGCCGCCCCGGTACATGTATGAACTTGCTTACATCATGATGATAAAAGCTGAACTCCTTTAGCGGAAACAAATGCTCAATGTTCTTGATATTCCCCGTGATCAGATTGTCCATTCCGATCACCTCATACCCCTCCCCGATGAATTTATCACAGAGATGAGATCCGAGGAAGCCGGCGGCGCCGGTGATAAGTACACGTTTCATGATTGCGTGTTATATGAAGTATGGGTGTAGATGTTGATTTTGTATGACATAGTTTAACGGTGGTTGAACAATAGTTTAAAAATGGTTTGGCGATGATTAAACAACGGTTCAACAATTGTTCATCAACCGTTCATCGGCTGCTTAATGGCTGCTTGTCCTCCGTCCAATACTCTCATAATAAAATCCCAATTCCTTCATTGCCGTCACATCATACAAATTCCGTCCGTCGAAAATCACTTTTGCATTCAGCATCGAACCGATCTGCTCAAAATCCGGCATACGAAACTCATTCCACTCCGTGCAGATCACCAATGCATCCGCCCCTTTTAATGCTTCTGATTTGTTCGACGCAAACGCAATGCGATCGCCGTAGATCTCCTTTACATGTTCCATCGCCTCCGGATCAAACGCGATCACCAACGCCCCCTGTTCCAATAAATAATCAATCACCTCCAGGGCCGGCGCTTCGCGGATGTCATCCGTATTGGGTTTGAAGGACAATCCCCACACTGCAAACCGCTTTCCATTTAGCGCACCCTTGTAATACTGATGAATCTTATCAATGAAGAACAGTTTCTGACTCTTGTTCACCGACATCACGGCATTCAGTATCTTAAAATCATAAGAAAGATCCTTGGCCGACTTCGACAATGCTTGTACATCCTTCGGGAAACAACTGCCTCCGTATCCCAGACCGGGATATAAAAAATGCTTCCCGATCCGAAAATCCGTTCCTATGCCCCTTCGGACCATATCCACATCAGCCCCCATCTTCTCACATAAAATCGCGATCTCATTCATGAACGAGATCTTGGTGGCCAAAAACGAATTGGCCGCATACTTGGTTAGCTCTGCACTTTTCGTGTCCATGAAAAGAATCGGATTGCCCTGTCGCACAAAAGGCTCGTACAACTGCTGCATCACTTTTCGGGCACGTTCAGAAGAGGTACCAATGATCACCCGATCGGGCTTCATGAAATCATCTACCGCAACTCCCTCGCGGAGAAATTCGGGATTGCTTACCACTTCGAAGCAAGCTTCGAAGTCGTTTAGAGAACAGGGTTTAGAGTTTAGTTCGTTAAAAGTTCGAAGTATTACGTTACGGACTTTGTCGGCGGTGCCAACAGGTACGGTGCTTTTATCGACAATTACTTTGAAGTCATCCGGACGAAGGAGTTTGCCCAGATCATCGGCTACGCCCAAAATATATTTCAGATCGGCACTGCCGTCTTCCCCCGGTGGTGTGGGCAGCGCAAGAAAGATGATCTGAGCGGTTTGGATCCCCTCCGCCAACGAGGTGGTAAAACGAAGCCGACCTTCCTTTACGTTTCGCTGAAAAAGTTTTTCCAAGCCAGGCTCGAAAATGGTGATCTGCCCGCCAGAAAGCTTTTCTACTTTCCGCTGATCAATATCTACACAGGTTACGTTATTTCCTGTTTCAGCAAAGCAAGTGCCGCTGACGAGTCCTACATAGCCGGTTCCGATTACAGAGATATTCATTTAATTAGTTTGGGTAGTTTGGGTAGTTTGGGTAGTTGTTTGATAGTTTAAATGGTTTGGTTGTGAAATAAAGTATTTAGTCCTAAGGTGGCTTCGGATAGTTTAAAGCCGTTTTCGGATAAGATATTCGTATAAGAAGTTATGTGCAGGTTGGCGTGATAGACCGAGAGGTCGTATATCGCATCATCTGTTTCGATCAAACGGATGGGTTGCGAAGTCTGCACCTCTTTTTCAGACCCGGGAAGATCGATGCCCAGTTTCCAATGGATCTGAGCGCGGGAATTGGAAAGATATCCTTCGGCATAGCGAGGCCTGTCTTGTACCAACTTATTCTCCGAGGGCGATCCAAAGATCCAAGCCATCAGATCAAACAGATGGATCCCCAGATTCATTTGGATGCCGCCACTTTTTTGAAGATCCGTCTTCCAGGAATTATCATACCAAGCGCCCCTCGGAGTAAAATAAGAGACCTTCACGTGAAAGAAATGATCCGGTTTAGCATCCACATCGGCTTTCAACCGCATTACTTCCTCGTGAAAACGCAGCTGCATGATTGTGTAGACGGGTAAATTATATTGGTACGACTGCCGCTGAATATCCAACAGCTCCTCCGCGCTCAGACAAAGTGGCTTTTCACAGATCACGGCCGATCCTGCCGCTAAACCAGAAACAATATGATGATGATGCAGATGATTGGGCGTACAGACGACCAGGTAATCGATTTTTTTACCACTGCTGTTTTGCTCGGACAAAAACCGGAAGAACTTCTCCTCCTCCGTAAAAAGTTTCGCCCCTGGGAAGTAAGCAACTACTTTCCCCATGGCATCGTGCTGGTCCATCACAGCCACCAACTCGCCCCCAACCGACTGAATCGCCTCAAAATGGCGAGGAGCAATGTAGCCGGCGGCACCGATTAGTACGAATGTAGGTTTAGGGTTCAGGGAACAGGGTTTAGGGTTTAGATCCTTAAAAATGATTTGATACATGATTACGCTTATATGCTAAACTCTGATCTCACAACCCTGTTCTCTAAACAATACTCTTCGTCTTTTCCCCATCTTCTCCCACCCATCCTGTCTGCCGTGCCGGGTTACCGATCATAAGGGCGTAGGCGGGTACGTCTTTGGTCACCACCGAACCGGCACCGATAAAGCAATATTCGCCGAGTTCAATTCCGCAGAGAATGGTGGCATTCGCTCCGATGGTAGCGCCTTTTCCGATTCGTGTTGTTTGGAACGCATCTTTTTGCTCGATGAAGGCGCGGGGGTTGGTGACGTTCGTAAAGACTACAGAGGGACCAATAAAAACATCTTCCTCACAGATCACTCCCTCGTACAGGGATACATTGTTCTGCACTTTTACTCGGTCACCTATCTTGACGTTACTACCTACGAAAACATTTTGTCCGATTACACAATTCTCCCCGATCACTGCCGTAGGCATCACATGACTGAAATGCCAAATCTTGGTGCCGTTACCGATCGTGGCGCCGGGGTCTATGATTGCAGTATCATGAATGAATGATGACATCAGAGTTTCATTATGCTTAGACATCACTTTCGTTAAACGTTTAGTGTTTAGAGAACAGCGCTCAGTTCACTATGAAACAAGTGTTTTAAGATATAATCCATACCCACTCTTTTTCAGCTGCTCGCCGAGGTTCATCAATTGCTCCTTACTGATAAACCCATTACGGTAAGCCACTTCTTCGATACAGCCGATCTTGGTTCCTTGTCGTTTTTCGATGACGCGGACGAATTCGGAGGCATCGCTTAGCGAATCGAAGGTGCCGGTGTCGAGCCAGGCGGTTCCTTTGTCCAATACGGCTACGTTCAATCGCCCTGCTTCGAGGTAGGCTTTATTGACATCGGTGATCTCGTATTCTCCCCGTGCAGAGGGCTTTAATTCCCGGGCGATCCGAACCACATCGTTGTCATAGAAATAAAGTCCGGGTACGGCATAGTTCGATTTGGGTTGTATAGGTTTTTCTTCGATGCTGACGGCTTTCATCCGTGCGTCGAATTCCACCACGCCGTATCGTTCCGGATCGGAGACACGATACGCGAATACATAGCCGCCTTCGATGTTACTAAGCGATTGAAGTTGTTTATCTAGCCCGGTACCATAAAATATATTATCGCCCAAAACCAGCGCTACTTTATCATTGCCGATGAAGGGGGCGCCGATCACGAAGGCTTGGGCGAGTCCGTTTGGCACTTCCTGAATCGCATATTCGAACCGACATCCGAGGTGTGTCCCATCGCCCAACAGACGGGTGAATTGGGGTTGATCTTCCGGCGTGGTAATGATGAGGATCTCGCGGATACCTGCCATCATCAAGGTCGACAGCGGATAATAGATCATCGGCTTGTCGTAGATGGGCATCAGTTGTTTGCTTATCGCCTTGGTAATGGGATAGAGACGTGTGCCGGAGCCGCCGGCGAGGATAATGCCTTTCATTTACGGACGTTGAACAGTGGTTGAACAATGGTTGAACGATGGTTTTTTAGCTGAAAATCAGCGTTGGAAATACAGAGCGTAATGATGTTTTTCACTTGTTTCTCTAAACAGGATTGAAGATATTTACGAATATGCAAGAAATCATTTTTTCTTTTGAGCATCTCCGAAGTTGGCAAAAGCCAGAGTGTTATCGGTCAGAGTTTACCAACTAACGGAGACCTTTCCAAATCACGAGAGATATTCACTAACCTCACAGATAAGAAGATGCGCCACCTCTATTGCAGCGAACTTAGCTGAGGGGAGTGGCAGAAGCGCACCTAAAGATCAAGCTCGTTTCACAACCATTGCTTTTGGAAGTGCCATCGAGCTTATAAGCCATTTATCGATTGCCTGCGACTTAAACTATCTTGATAAAGGAGATTTTCAAAAATTAAACCTCTTCATCAAGGATTTAACAGTCAATATATCCAACTTAAAAGCAGCACAATTTAAACGAAAATCAAACAACCACCAATAAACCACTGTTCAACAATCGTTTAACCATTGTTCAACGCATTGATTTAAACAACCCCTCCATACTGTCTGTCATAATATCCCTGATACTCTCCACTCGTAACATTCCTCAACCACACTGCGTTAGCAAGATACCAATCAATCGTCAACGCCAATCCCTCCTCAAACGTAACAGAAGGTTTCCAGCCGAGTTCGCGATTGATCTTCCCGGCATCGATGGCATAGCGTCGGTCGTGACCGGGACGGTCTTTCACATACGTGATGAGTGCATCGCTGGTACCGGGAGCATTACCCAGTTTCTCATCCATTAGCTTACAAAGCAGTTTCACCAAGTCAATGTTCTTCCATTCATTGAATCCGCCGATGTTATAGGTCATACCGTTCTTCCCCTCATGAAATACTTTATCGATCGCCGTTGCATGATCCTTCACAAAAAGCCAGTCCCGCGTATAAAGCCCGTCGCCATATACCGGCAAGGGCTTTTTTTCAAGGATGTTGTTGATGAAAAGGGGAATAAGTTTCTCCGGGAAATGAAAGGGACCATAATTGTTTGAACAATTGCTGATCACCACTGGCAGCCCGTAGGTATCGTGATACGCGCGTACAAAATGATCGCTAGATGCCTTCGACGCACTATACGGCGAATGTGGATCGTATTTAGTCTCCTCCGTAAAAAACCCTGTCTCCCCCAACGCACCGTACACCTCATCCGTACTCACATGATAAAACCGGGGGCTCACTCCTTCCCCTTGGGGGGAGGCCGGGTGTGGGCTCCAGAGACGTTTGGCTTCGTTAAGCAGGTTAACGGTTCCGATCACGTTTGTGTAGACAAAGTCGAGCGGGGAATGAATGGAGCGATCGACGTGACTTTCAGCGGCCAGATGGATCACGCCGTCGGGTTGATATTGATCGAAGAGGCGTTTGACTTCTGCGGTGTCGAGAATATTTACTTTCTCAAAAACATAATTCGGCCGATCGTCGATGTCGCTGAGATTCTCCAGATTTCCAGCATAGGTCAACGCATCCACGTTCACGATCCGATACTGCGGGTATTTGGTAACAAACAACCGCACGACATGCGACCCGATGAAACCGGCGCCGCCGGTGATTAGGATTGTTCTTGTAGTAGTCATTTGGGAGAATTCAGAATTTATACTTGTGATATATGTTGAACAGTAGTTGAATCATTTTTGAGCTCTTGCTAAACCACCGTTAAACCATCGCATCGTACGCCCTAACCCTTCTGCCACCTCAACTTCCACTTCGTAGCCCAACAACCTTGCAGCTTTGGAGATGTCGGCTAACGAATGTTTCACATCTCCCTGACGTTCCGGACCAAAAATGATCTTTTGATCGGGTGACCGATTCAGGGCGGCTGCTATTATGTTATATAATTCCAACAGCGAAGTTTGTTGGCCACAGGCTACATTATAGATCTGATTGATCGCCTCCGGATTTTCGGCGAAAAGGGCGAGCAGGTTGGCCTGTACGGCGTTGTCGACATAGGTAAAATCACGGCTGTGCGATCCATCGCCGTTGATCGTTGCGGGCTTGCCTTCGAGGAGGGCTTTTGCAAATAAGGGGATCACGGCAGTGTATGGTCCGTCGGGATCTTGTCGAGGACCGAACACATTGAAATAACGAAGTCCGATCGTCTCCAATCCATATGCACTGGAAAAAACCCCCGCATACAATTCATTAGTGCGCTTAGAAACTGCGTAGGGCGATAGCGGTTTCCAATCTTATCTTCCTGTTTCGGAAGTCCGGGATGATCGCCGTAGGTAGAAGAACTGGCTGCGTACACCACTCGCGGGATGCCGGATTCTTTTGCGGTAAAAAGTATATTGAGCGTGCCGGTTACGTTAACACCATGGGTAGTCAGTGGATCTTGAATGGATCGAGCGACAGATCCCATCGCCGCTTGGTGGCAGACGAGATCCATGCCATGGGTGGCCTGCTTACATACATCGATATCCCGAATATCGCCTTGAATAAATTCAAAATCAGGATGCGCGATCAGGTGTTGAATATTTTTGATGGAACCGGTCGCCAAATTATCCAACACCCGCACCTTGCCTACTCGTTTATCGCCGATCAAGGCATCAGCTAGGTGCGAACCAATGAAACCGGCTCCTCCGGTGAGGAGTATATTTTTTTTAGAAGGCATCTGTAAGATTGAGGCGTAAGGGTGGTTGGCTGATCCGGAATCATTTAACCTCAGGTGCGGCGCCACCAGTTGATGATTCCGCCAAACATTCCTCTTGACTTTTTCTCGTCGTCATAATAACCGGTTCCATACGCGCCGTAACCATAACCGTACCCATAACGACCGTAACCGTAATAGCCATATCCCGATCGGATTTTGACATCGTTCAGCAAAATGGATAAGCCGGGCAAACGCTTTTGTTTGTAGTAATCATCGATCAGTACCAACTGCTTTTTGAAACTATAATTCTGGCGTGTAACATACACCGTGTAGTCGGCATATTTACCCAAGGTCACCCCGCCACTAACCATACCCACCGGGGCCGTATCGATCACCACTACATCAAAATGGGATTGAAGGTATTGGAACAAACCTTCCATCCGACCATCCAACAAGATCTCTGCCGGGTTGGGAGGTACCGGACCGCAGCCCAATACAAAAAGATTCTCGACACCCTGTATGGGTTGGATCAAAGAGGCAATATCGTCGGTCTTTCCTACTAAATAGTTGGTCAAGCCAGGTCCTTTTGTCATACCCAATTCGGAAAGAATTCGGGGTTTTCGGATGTCAAATTCAAGCACGATGGATTTTTTGCCCGCCAGGGCATGCACCGCCGCCAGATTCAACGAGATGAACGATTTTCCCTCACCGCTCAAGGTAGAGGTAACCATGATGTTTGGTTTTTCCTTCTTGGGCAAGAAATATTGCAGATTGGTTCGTATGATCCGGAACTGTTCGGGCACCATTTTTCGGTTGGCGTTTGAAACGACCAATGCATTATCGTCAATGGAATGTCCAATTTCTCCTAAAATGGGCGTTTGAGTGTATTTCTCAATGTCATATCGACTCAGAATCTTATCGTTTGTAATAGCTAGTATTTAATCTGACAGTCGGGGATTTGATTTTTCATTTTTATGCTCGTTTAAAATTTTCGTTGACCATCTTCTCAGTAGCTAAAGGTAGGGATTCCCAGAAGGTCTCCATTGGGGTCTTCCCGTAGCAGTACCGGCCGGAGTGTGGTCGCTCCGTGTTGTAGTACTGCATCCATTCATCCAGATCCTGTTGAAGAAGTTCCAAGTTATCGTACAGTTTCTTGCGGAAGGTAATCGCGTAGAACTCTTCCTGCATGGTGCGGTGTAGGCGCTCACAGATGCCATTGCTCTGCGGATGTCTGACCTGCGTTTTACTATGCTCAATACCTTCCAGATTGAGGTATAGCTCATATTCATGATGCTCTGGCTTACCCTTGAACTCAGTGCCTCTATCAGTCAGTACACGCAACAGCGGGATACCATGCTCCTCGAAGAAGGGCAGTACCCGATCGTTCAGGATATCAGCAGAAGTAATGGCATGTTTGCTTGTATAGAGCTTGGCAAAAGTCACCCGGCTGTAGGTGTCGATGAAGGTTTGCTGGTAGATCCGATCCACTCCCTTGATGTTGCCAACGTAGTAAGTGTCTTGTGACCCCAGATAACCCGGATGAACCGTCTCGATCTCTCCATGAGCCTCCTGCTTTTCCTTCTTGCGCTCCAGGGCTATTACCTGCGCTTCGCTAAGGATGATGCCATCCTGAGCTACCTTGGCTTCCAGCGCCTTCAAGCGCTTAGGAAAGGTTTCCAAGTCATGTCGCTGCCACACGCAACGAACACCGGCCGCGGAGATGAAGATGCCCTTCTTGCGCAGCTCATTGCTGGCACGAACTTGACCGAAGGCAGGCTGTTCAAAAGCCATCTGTACGGCAGCTTCCTCAATATGAGGGTCAACACGATTCTTGGGGATTGGTTTTCTGCGGCTTATCTCCTGAAGCGCCATCTCTCCACCGGTATCATACAGTTCCTGAAGCCGGTAAAAACTATCACGGCTGTATCCCATGATCTTACAGGCCTGTGATACATTACCCAGTTGCTGGGCCAATTGCAATAAACCTAACTTGGTTTTGATTAATTTAGTTTCAGCTTTCATGTCTGACAGTTTTAAGGGGGTTAAATTGGTTTGTAGTTACTCCGAATTTAATCCCTAACTGTCAGATTAAGTCTTAACTAGTACACAGTATTTTAACAACAGGTGTGTTCAATTCTTTGTATTGATTGGACGAAGTTTCGCCCGATCCATATACGCCACCAGGGTATACCCCAAGCTTTCAATCCTCACCTTGGCCTTCCTCCTCCTGAGTTCCAACACTTGTGCGTTTTGTCCCATGAAGGTACCAGATTGTATAATTACCCGTTGATTGGGCTTTAACTCCATTGGAATCAATTCAACTTCTTCATGCTCATCCAAGAATCGTTTGATGGCTGCGATTTCTTTATCCCGGATCTGAGCAGGTTTCCCATTCCAATAAATAAAATTGACAGCCCCCTGTGTGAGCCGAACTTTCGCCCGCTCCGCCTCCGTTACCTGTACAAATACATAAGATTTGAACAATGGCTCCTCCACCACCTTCACCCGATCACTCCATTGACGACGAACTTTATTCAGCGGACAATACGCCACAATTCCCTTCTGCGTCAATAAGGCATACACCTTCTTTTCCCACCGAGGACGAGTGTAAAGAGCCAACCACTTTTTAGTGGATTCCATGTTTTGAGGCAGAGCTTCGCTAAATCAGTCCCAGAATATCTATACAATAGACTGATTTTCAATTATTTAAAATGAATCTACCCGATACATCACGAAAATAAGTGATTTATGATTACAAAACTAAAAAATCTGGAAGTGGATATTTAATATAAGACAATGATTATGTGCACTTTAAAAATTATCCATTAATCCCCTACAGATAAAATCTCCCCCCAGCGGGTCGTATAGCGCTTGCTTCGCCGTTGTTGCTTCATTTGCCAGTGTCGTTTGGTGCCGCAAGCACCGAAAACGAGTAATTCATCGCGCTGACTGAAATTAATATTATCGATGACGTCCATCAGGTTTCGATGGTTAGCCACAGGAGGAGAAAACAGATTAGACTGACAAGCATCAGCCGGAACGATTCCACCCAGTAACACACCGGCTTTTTTGTACACCGATCCGCGTTGATACAATTGTTCGGCAAGTGCCACGGCGTTTTGGATCAGGACTTGTGTATCGTTGGTGGCCATCGGCAGACGGGTATGGGTGCTGCTGACTTCGCCTCGCCAGCCGCCTTCTTCGTCGGTTTGCTTTCGGATCAGAAACACCTGTATGGTATCGGCGGCCGAATGTTGTCGTCGCAATTTCTCGGCGGTGCGGGTGGCATAACTGGCCACCGCTTCTCGGATGTCGGAAAGTTCGGTTATCGGTACGCCGAACATGCGGGTGGTGGCAATCATTTGTTTTTGGAGCAGTTCATCCTTGAGTTCGATGCAAGGTTCTCCACGGAGTTCGCGTACGAGACGAAGTCCGACCACTCCACCCAGCTGTCGATAGACCCAGGTATCAGGTAATTGAGAGAGGTCCCACGCACTGGTATATCCCAACGCATATAATTTTCGGGCATAGGCTCTTCCCACGCCCCAGACATCTTCGAGTCGCGTTTGTTTCAGCGCCCGGATGCGTTCTTCTTCGGTTTGCAGGAGCCAGACGCAACCGCTGCGGAGTTTATCTTTTTTCGCGAGTCGATTGGCGAGTTTGGCCAGCGTTTTGGTAGAGGCCACGCCTACGGAAACGGGGATGCCGGTCCATTTCTCTACCCGCACGCGCATTTCCCGGGCCGTGCGTTCGAGTTGTTCGGGATCAACGTGCGCGAGATCGACAAAGGCTTCGTCGACCGAATAGACCTCCACTTGTTCTTCTCCGGCAAATTTTCGCAAAGTTTCCATGACGCGCCAGCTGAGGTCGCCATACAAATTGTAATTCGAAGAAAACACGGCCACCTCGTGCTGATGAATGACCGAACGCGCCTCAAAGAAGGGAACGCCCATGGCAATACCGATTTTTTTTGCCTCGTCGCTGCGCGCAACCACACAACCATCGTTGTTGCTGAGTACAACCACGGGGTGGTGACGAAGACTTGGTTGAAACAACCGCTCACAGGAACAATAAAAACTATTGCAATCGACGATGGCTTTCATATCAGCGAGTGAATCACATAGGTAACCACTCCCCAAAGTGCAAAATCGCTGAACTCGGAGAGGTTGATGGGTTTGTAGCGATTGTTTTCGGGGATCAGAAAGGCCGAGGAAAAATTTTGATGATAGCGCCGCACCAACAACTCGCCGTTGAGGATGGCAACGATCACGTTTCCGTTGCTGAGCTTGATCGACCGGTCAACAATGAGCACGTCGCCGTCAAAAATGCCCGCTTCGTGCATGGCATCGCCTTTCATCCGAAAGAAATACGTGGCGGGTTTGTTTCGGATGAGTTGTTCGTTGAGGTCAATGCCGCGCTCGGAATAATCGTCGGCCGCCGCCCCAAAACCCGTGGCATTGGCGGTCTTCACCTGATGCTGTGTAAAGTTCTTAGTGCCCCGATAAGCGGGGTTGGAGTACTGGTCCCGATCCATATGTTTTTTGAGCTAAGCTAAGATTTTTAGTAATTAATTGCTAATTTTATTAGTCTGCTGCGCAGGCTGACCGACGCAGTAATCTCTGTGACGACGAAAAAAGCGGACATTGGACATCGGTCATTGGACCATCTGCGCAGCAGATACCGGACATTGGACATTGGTCATTGGACAGTCCGCCGAAGGCGGACACAGGTCATTGGACCGTCCTCGTACCACAAAATGCCCCCGATTAATATTCCTACAAAAGTCTAAATTCGACCAACTAATAATCTAACTACAATGCGCTCCTATGCCCTTGATGTATTCCGCGGTGCGACGGTCTGCCTGATGATCCTCGTGAATAATCCGGGTAGTTGGAGCCATATTTACAACCCACTGGAACATGCCCCCTGGCATGGACTTACACCAACCGATCTGGTTTTCCCCTTCTTCTTATTCGCCGTTGGAAATGCAATGAGTTTTGTGATCCCCCGTCTGCAGCAAGAAGGCGATGCGGCGTTTTGGAGAAAAGGCATCAAGCGTTCGCTGATTATTTTTGGCGTCGGACTATTCATGAATTGGTGGCCATTTGTCACCGAGGTGAGCCGCATCGTAGAAGGAACAACCGAATTGCAGAAAGTAACCATCTTCAAAGGTTTTACGTGGATCGACATTGCCAAAAATGAAGCTGGTGAGCTGGTAGAAACCATGAAAGGAGTACGGATCATGGGCGTATTGCAACGCATTGCGACCTGTTACCTGTTCGCTTCCATCCTTGTGTACTATGGTGGTCCCCGCAAAGGATTTCTGGCTGCGGCTTTTCTGTTGCTGGGTTATTGGGCAGCGTGCCTGATCGGCAATCCCCTCGATCCATATAATCTCAAGGGATGGTTTGGCACATCGATCGATCTGAATATATTGGGCGTTTCACATGTTTACAAAGGAGAAGGCATCCCCTTCGATCCGGAAGGATTGCTCAGTACCCCAGCTGCCATTGCACAGGTGATCTTCGGCTATTTGGTGGGGAATTATATACGTGAGGGATTGTCGCAGTCCGAAGGGATGTATCGAATGCTAAGCGGATTGTTTACGGTTGGGGTCGGCATGTTGGTGGCAGGTTATTGCTGGGACCTTGTTTTCCCTATCAATAAAAAAATATGGACCAGCTCCTATACGGTTTATACGACCGGATTGGCGATCCTGACACTAGCCACGATGATCTATGTGATCGATGGAAAGAAAATAAAAGGTGGATTGCTCCGCTTCTTCGACGTATTTGGGAAAAATGCCTTGTTTGTTTTTGCCCTGAGTGCTTTTTTACCAAAGGGACTAGCCATGATCAAATTGGAAAAAGGAATTAATCCCTGGAACTGGCTCTATAAAAAAGTATTGATACATGTACCCGGCGCCCCGGAAAACGGTTCGCTTCTTTATGCCCTTTGCGTGATCACGTTTATGTGGGCGATCTGTTGGTGGATGGATAAGAAGGGAGTTTATGTGAAAGTTTAGTCTGCTTTGCAGACTGTCCAATGTCGAATGTACAATGTCGAATGCAGTGCGGTGACCGATGCAGTAATCTCTCTGAAGACGTAAAAAGCGGACATTGGACATCGGTCATCGGACAGTCCGCCGAAGGCGGACGCAACTACCTCCTATTAAACCTTCCTCCCGGTCGCCCTCCGGGTTTACTGCCTCCACGAGCATTACGCGGACGGCGTTCCATTGGAGAATACTTGGGCACTTCGCCCAATTCCGGTGGTACCGGTAACTTATCAACTTCTTTTGGGATCAATCGTTCGATCGCCGCAAACTTTCGTTGATCGGTTTCGGTGATCAGCGTAAGCGCCGTACCAGTTGCCTCGGCCCGGGCGGTACGACCAATTCGGTGTACATAATCCTCCCCATCATCCGGTACATCGTAATTGATCACCAGATCAATAGTATCGATATCAATACCCCGGCTTAAAATATCGGTTGCTACCAGCAAGGGAATTCGACCGCCCGCAAATGCACTCAACACATTTTCCCGCTCTGCTTGTTCCAGATCACTGTGGATCTCGGCTACATTGAACTTCAATTTCTTCAGATCGCGCGTGAGTTGCTTAACGGTATGCTTCCGGCTGCAAAAGATCAGGGCATTCTTATAGGGCGTCGTTTTGAGTACGTGGGCGATTAGGGGATTTTTTTGCGGCTCGTATACGACGTAGGCACCTTGACGGATCTTGTCGGGGGGACGAGAAATCGCAATATTCACCTCCACCGGCTCGTGTAATATTCGTCGTGCCAGCTGACGGATCTTCTCCGGCATGGTAGCAGAGAAAAGTAGGTTCTGTCGCTTCGCAGGCAAATACTGAATAATCTTGTTGATGTCGTCCTGGAATCCCATATCCAGCATCCGATCGGCCTCGTCCAACACCAAAAATTTCGATCCCTTCAAATTCACATAGCCCATATTCAGGTGAGCGATCATTCTTCCAGGCGTACAAACAACGATGTCCACGCCGCTTTGAAAGGCCTTTTTCTCAGCCACAAAACTTTGTGCATCGCTACCGCCATAAACGGGTATAGAACTGATATTGGTGAAATAGGATAGTCCCTCAATATGCTGCGCGATCTGTATGGCCAACTCACGCGTGGGCACCACGATCATGGCACGGATCATCCCTTCATCGGCATGATCGGTCAATAACCGATTCATCATCGGCAACAGAAAAGCGGCTGTTTTACCCGTTCCCGTCTGCGCAGAGGCGATAATGTCCTTGCCCGCCAGAATCGGGGGAATAACTTGCTCCTGAACCGGAGTGGCATTTTCGTAGTTGGAAGCTTCAATCCCCTCTAGCAGGGTTGGATGGAAGTTGAATTCGGTAAAACGCAATAGGATGGATTGAATGGATTAGGTGTAAAGATAATCTTTTCGCAACGAGATGGGGCTTAGGGTTTAGTGTTTAGGGTTTAGTGTTTAGGGTTTAGGGTTTAGCACAAAAGAAAAATTATTACGCACAAGTTGATAGTACGCTAAACACTGTTCTCTAAACACTAAACCCTGTTCTCTAAACCCTGTTCTCTAAACGCTTTTAACTCTTCCGCATAAGCTCCCAAATGATCTTCCGATCTCCCTCATGCAGTTGCCGGGTTGTATCGCCGGGGGTATAGTGGATCCGATACGACTGGATCGCATTTTTCTCATTTGCAGTATTATAGCCAATGATCCGCAAACCTTGAATCAAATTGAGGTCGGCTGGGGGCGTTGAGGCAGTGGTATCATACCAGATGCCAAATCCGGCTTTGGCTACTTTCTCCCAAGGGAAGAAGCGACTGGGATCAACTTTTCGGCCGGGAGCGATGTCGGCGTGACCAATAAAATTTGCCGTCGGTATGGAGTAGGCTTTCTGAAGTTTATCCAGTACCATTAGCAAACTGCTGATCTGCGCCTCTGAGAAAGGTTCGGATCCGTTGTTGTCCAGTTCAATTCCAATGCTACAAGAATTCAGATCGGTGGTGTTGCCCCATTTGCTGACTCCCGCATGGTGTGCCCGAAGCAGATCGTTGAGCATGTGATACACCGCGCCGTCCCTGCCGATGACGTAGTGCGAACTGACTTTTGTCCGAGGCAGGGTGAACGTCCGAAGCGTTTGTCCCGTACTGTCCTGCGCCGTATGGTGGATGATCACATAGTTTGGTCTTCGCATCGAAAAATTCGTCGTACCTACCCAACCACCCGCCGTTTCAAAGGAATCTTTTAAGGGATATTCCATGATGTCCTTTCCATAATCACGCACCTGCTTTTTATAGGAACGGTTGGTTTGGGAATAAGGTGGACGCGTGCAGGTCCAAATTACAGTCAGTAAAAAGATCCAGGATAAGGCGGATTTATGGGGGGACATTGGGGGGATGTAGGATTACGGCAATTTAAGTAATTTGTCTGATGTTGTCCAAGGTCGGATGCAGTCGAATGTCCGATGTCCGGTGACCGATGCAGTAATCTCTCTGACGACGAAAAAAGCGGACATTGGACATCGGTCATTGGACAGTCCGCCGAAGGCGGACATCCTACATATTCCTCCTATACTGCCCGCCCACCTCATACAACGCATGGGTGATCTGGCCGAGGGAACAATACTTAACGGTTTCCATTAGCTCGGCAAACAGATTGCCGTTTTCAATGGCCACTTGCTTGAGGCGGGAAAGTCGTTCGGTCGAGATGGACCCGTGTCGGCCCTGAAATGCCCGCAGATTCTTTATCTGCTGCTCCTTCTCCTCTTCTGAGCTGCGGATCACTTCGCCCGGAACGATGGTAGGAGAACCTTGCTTATTTAAAAACGTATTAACCCCTACGATCGGCAACTCACTGGTGTGTTTCAGGTGCTCATAACGCAAACCCTCTTCCTGGATCTTATTGCGCTGATACATCCGCTCCATCGCTCCCAACACCCCACCGCGCTCGGTCAGCCGATCGAATTCAGTTAACACCGCTTCCTCTACCAAGTCTGTCAATTCTTCGATGATGAATGATCCCTGAATGAAATTCTCCGTCATCGCCGATCCCAACTCCCGGTTAATGATCAACTGAATCGCCATCGCCCGTCGTACACTCTCCTCAGTAGGTGTGGTAATGGCCTCATCGTATGCATTCGTGTGCAACGAATTGCAATTATCGTAAATGGCATAAAGAGCCTGCAACGTAGTACGGATATCGTTGAAATCGATCTCTTGCGCATGCAACGAACGGCCCGATGTCTGAATGTGATATTTCAGCATCTGGCTGCGTTTGTTGGCCTTGTATTTATACTTCATGGCAGTCGCCCAGATCCGACGCGCCACTCTGCCGATCACGCTATACTCCGGATCCATCCCATTGCTGAAGAAAAACGAAAGATTCGGAGCAAAATCATCGATGTTCATTCCCCTGCTCAAATAATACTCGACATACGTAAATCCATTTGCCAAGGTGAATGCTAATTGCGTAATGGGGTTCGCACCGGCTTCGGCAATATGATATCCACTGATCGAAACGGAATAAAAATTACGAACCTTCTCCTGAATAAAATACTCCTGCACATCTCCCATCAGCTTCAAGGCAAACTCCGTAGAGAAAATGCAGGTATTCTGTGCCTGATCCTCTTTTAAAATATCCGCCTGCACGGTACCGCGCACCTGCATCAAGGCGGTTTGTCGACATTGTTCGTAAATCTCAGGAGGTAAGACTTCCTGACCACTCAGGCCAAGGAGACGAAGTCCGAGTCCGTCATGCCCCTCCGGCAGAGAATCAGGTGCCAGCGGATTGCGGTAGAGCGGACGGTTTTCGTGAGCGAATCGTCCACCGATCTTTTTCTCTACTTCTTCCCAAAGACTCAATTCAGTGATCTTCTTTTCACATTGCTGATCGATGGCGGCATTGAGAAAAAAAGCAAGGAGCATGGGGGCCGGACCATTGATCGTCATCGAAACCGAGGTCTTGGGATCGCAAAGATCAAAGCCGCTGTATAATTTTTTAGCATCGTCGACCGTAGCAATGCTAACGCCGCTGTTGCCGACTTTGCCATAGATATCGAGACGATGATCAGGATCTTCTCCGTAAAGCGTGACCGAATCGAAAGCCGTGGAGAGGCGCGTTGCGGGCTGACCAAAACTTAGGTAATGAAACCGTTTGTTGGTCCGTTCCGGCCCGCCTTCTCCCGCAAACATCCGCGTAGGATCTTCTCCTTCTCTTTTCAATGGAAACACCCCGGCGGTGAACGGAAAATGTCCGGGTACGCTCTCTCTTCCCTGCCAACGCAACAGATCGCCCCAATCCTTGTACTTCGGTAACACCACTTTCGGAATTCGGGTACCGCTTAACGAAGTCGAGGTCATCGGCAGGCGGATCTTTTTATCGCGGACGGTATACTCGTAAAAATCTTCCTGATAGGCTTTGACTTTTTGAGGCCAGTTGGTGATCAGCTTACGTGCTACCGGCGTCAATTGATCGAAAAAGAATTGATACTGGGTCATAAGCGAATCCAACAAGGCGGATTCCGCCTTGCTTTCTTTCATTGACTCGATGGCGCCCTGCAATTGATAACATTTGCTGGCGAGTTTGGCTTGCTCTTCTACTAATTGATCATATCCGCGGTTGTTCTCGGCGATCTCGGAGAGATAACGAGCCCGTGCAGGCGGTATGACCGATTGGGAAACGGCAGCAGTTTGGCTACTCTGAAATGTCCCAAAAGAAGTACCGGTTTTCTCTTCGAGCTTTTTTAGCAAGAGTGTGAAGAGGCGATTCATGCCTTCATCGTTGAACTTGCTGGCCATGGTGGCGATGATGGGCAGATCGCTGTCGGGCGCCGTAAATAATTTATGATTGCGCTTATATTGTTTGCGGATATCGGCCAGAGCATCGAGGGCGCCGGCTTTATCGGATTTATTGAGACAGATCAGGTCGGCGTAATCGAGCATGTTGATCTTCTCGAGCTGGGTGGCCGCTCCGTATTCCGAAGTCATGACATACAAGCTAACCTGACAATAATCGAGAATGCTGGCATCGCTTTGTCCCACCCCCGCACTTTCCAAAATGATCAGGTCAAATCCGGCATGCTGACATATTTCAAGCGCATCATTCACCGCACCACTGAGTGCAGTATTGTCTTCCCGCGTAGCCAGGCTTCGCATGTAGGCGCGCGGATGATGAATGGCGTTCATCCGTATGCGATCGCCCAACAATGCACCGCCGGTTTTCTTTTTTGACGGATCGACGGAGATCACGGCAATGGTCTTATCGGTGAACTGATTCAAAAACCGCCGCACGATCTCGTCGGTGACGGAAGATTTTCCGGCGCCGCCGGTACCGGTGATGCCGAGGACAGGAGTTTGGGGAGTTTGGACAGTTTGGACAGTTTGGTTTTCGGCGAGGGTGATGTTACGGGCGATGGTGCGGATATCGGCAAACTCATCGAGGATCTTTTTTTGGTCGGGATACGGCTCTTGAAGGGAGGTGGCCTTACACTGCTCGATTACATCGGCGATCATGCCTTCGAGGCCGAGGCGACGACCATCGTCGGGACTATAGATCCGCGTAATGCCATAGGCATGCAATTCCTCGATTTCACTTGGCAGGATCGTTCCGCCGCCGCCACCAAAAATCTTGATGTGTCCGCAGCCACATTCATCCAACAGATCTTTCATGTACTTAAAAAACTCGAGGTGTCCGCCCTGATAACTGGTGATCGCAATGCCCTGCACATCTTCCTCGATGGCGGCCTCTACGATCTCGCGAACCGAACGGTTGTGACCCAAGTGAATGATCTCCGCCCCCTGACTTTGTAGGATGCGCCGCATAATGTTGATGGCTGCATCGTGGCCATCGAAGAGGCTGGCGGCGGTAATGAGTCGGACCTTGGAGGTTGTTGAATTCATAAAAGACGCCCAAAATTACTTAAAACGAACAACTGTTCATGGAAAAGAGACCGGGAATGAGGGATGTCTGCTACATTTGTAGCATGCACCCCATGACGCAGGCGGTCAGCCAGTTATACAAGCAATGGTCGGGCGCGGAACCCACTGCCATCGACCTGCTTCCGGAGAGTGGAAGCGATCGCCGATACTTTCGCTTGCACGGAGCCAAGGGTACCGTGATTGGTACGTATGGAGAGCATGTCCGGGAAAATCAAACCTTCCACTATTTCACGGAACAGTTCAATAAAAAAGGACTGCCGGTTCCTACCTTTCTTTTCTTTTCGGACGATAAGCGGTGTTACCTCCAATCGGATCTGGGCGATGAATCGCTGCTGAGTATTTTGGAAAAAGAAGGCGAAAACGACCGCGTTTATTCCCTTTTTAAAAAAACCGTTCAATCGCTGGCTCGGCTGCAAGTACAAGCCGACAAAGCATTGGATTATACCCGCTGTCTCACCAACCAGGAGTTTGGGAAGCAAGCCATTTTGGCCGACCTGCTCTACTACAAATATTATTTTCTCGATACGCTTCAAAGGCCTTACGATAAGCAAAAACTAATCGATGATTTTGACGCACTGAGTAATTACCTAACCCATACGGAATACAAATACTTTCTGTTTCGTGATTTTCAGAGCCGAAACGTTATGGTCAGAGACGAAGAAGTGTTTTTCATCGACTACCAAGGAGGCATGAAAGGAGCGCCTCAATACGATTTGGCTTCCTTGCTCTGGCAGGCAAAAGCCAATCTTTCAGCGGAATGGAAAGAAAAATTACTGAATGATTATCTCGATGCCCTCGATACCGAGATCGGAACCCCTGTGAACCGAACGGTCTTTCGCAGCCAATTCAACGGATACGTGCTCATCCGCTTGCTGCAAGTATTGGGTGCGTATGGGTTTAGGGGTCTACTCGAACGACGCGCCCACTTCCTGACCAGCATTCCGCTGGCCCTCTCAAACCTGAAGACCTATCTCTCCAAGCAAACCATCGGCATCGCCTTACCCGAATTCTTGAAAGTGTTGAACTTCTGCATCTCCGACGAGATCGTTAAGCGATTCACCCCCACACAGGCCACTGAATCCACTCCGCTCGTTGTAAAGATCTGCAGCTTTTCCTACCGCGGAGAAGCGCCTAAAGACAGTTCGACGAACGGAGGAGGATTTGTGTTCGACTGCCGCGGCATCGTAAACCCCGGTCGCGTTGAACAAATGAAAACCCAAACCGGCCGAGATAAACCGGTAAAGGATTTTCTGGAACAGCAAACCCTGATGCCCGATTTTTTGAACAGCGTCTACAACCTGGTCGATATCACCGTCGAAGAATACATCAAACGCGGATTTGAAAGTTTGATGGTGAGTTTTGGGTGCACGGGCGGACAACACCGAAGTGTCTATGCGGCTGACGCCCTAGCCCGACACCTACGCAATAAATTCAAGGTAAAAGTAGAATTGCGTCACCTCGTACAAGACGCCAAGAATTGGGTAAACGAATTACCATCAAACGCATGAAGGCAATGATCTTTGCGGCGGGATTGGGAACGCGATTCAAACCGTGGACCGACCAGCATCCAAAAGCCCTCGCTCGGATCAACGGCAAATCCCTCTTGCATCGAAACATTGAATACCTGCAACAATATGGCATACGAGATGTGGTCGTGAACGTTCATCATTTCGCAGATCAGATCATCGCTGCAGTTAACGAGTCAACCGGTTGGGGCAGTACGATCCACATCAGCGATGAGCGCGACGAAGTGCTCGAAACCGGCGGGGGACTCTTAAAAGCCGCACCACTTTTGGGCAATGAACGATTTATTACCTGCAACGTTGATATTCTGACCGACCTGGATATTTCAACATTGATCGCTTTCCACGAAACCCATCGTCCGCTGATCAGCTTTGGCGTCACCGATCGTCCTTCCTCCCGTCAATTTTTGTTTGATAACACCAATCAACTATGTGGATGGAAAAACAATCAGACCGGAGAAGTGAAAATGGCAAGAACCAAACACGACCTGACCCCACGCTCGTACAGCTGCGTCGCCGTCTTTGAACCTGAGGTTTTTTCATTGATGCGTTCACATGACTTCTCCGGAAAATTCTCCCTAACCGATGTCTATCTCCGATTGGCAACCGAACATTCAATTCTCGGATTCGATCACAGTGGCGATCGATTGATCGATGTAGGAAAACCGGAAGCGGTAGAAAAAGCGCAAGCACTTTTTCCCTGAGGGGTCAGCTTTTTAGAAAAGGATATTAACAAAATTCAAAAGATAGATACACTATTTTACACCCCATTGCTAAACACTAAACTCAAAACGCTCATTCCTAAATTTTTAAAAATGCATATCCACAACCTACTCCTAGCCCTAATCATTCTTGTAGCCGGAAACATCCAGGCACAGAGCTACGATCACCGCGCCGCATTCCACCCCGATTTTTATCCCTATCCGGGAAGCGTATACCGCAGCGCCAGTGGTGAGCCGGGGCCGGCTTACTGGCAGAACCGTGCCGATTACAGCATCAACTGCAAACTCGATACGGCTACGCATACGGTCAGTGGTGAGCTAAGCCTGACCTATACAAATAATAGTCCGGATGCGTTGCGATTCCTCTGGATTCAGCTGGACCAGAACATCTATCAAAATGATTCGCGCGGGTCGTCTACAACCACGCAAACCGGCGGTCGATGGGCCAATGCATCCTATACAAAAGGATATACCATCAGCAACCTGCGAGCGGAGTACCTAGCTTCAAAATATACAACAAAGGATCCCCTGACCACCGATACCAGAATGCAAATTCCACTTGAACAGCCATTGAAAAGCGGAGAGAAGATAAAAATCGCCCTGTCGTATGAATTTGAGATTCCACAGTATGGAACAGACCGTATGGGTCGCCTGAAAACAAAAAATGGCTGGGTCTATGAAGTGGCACAATGGTTTCCAAGGATCTGCGTGTACGACGACCTTCACGGATGGAACACCATGCCTTATCTGGGAGCCGGTGAGTTTTATTTGGAATATGGGGATATTGATTTCAGCATCACGGCTCCCTCCGATCTGATTATTGTAGGCTCTGGTGAATTATTAAATCCAAAAGAGTGCTTTACCACCGAACAAATGAAACGGTGGGAAAAAGCAGTGCTCAGCGATCAAACCGTAACGATCCGTTCTGAAAAGGAAATAAAGGATAAGATGTCTCGACCAGCCACTCCCAGTACAACCTGGCGATTCAAGATCCAAAATGCGAGAGACGTAGCCTGGGCCGCCTCCAACGCATTTGTTCTGGACGCTGCGCGCATCAACTTGGCGAGCGGGAAAAAGTGCATGGCCATGAGTGCCTACCCTGCCGAAAGTATTAAAGAACAGGGCTGGCAATTATCGACCGAAATGGTCAAAGGTTCCATCGAGCATTACTCCAACAAATGGTTCGAGTATCCTTACCCCACCGCCGTGAACGTAGCCGGCATCGTAGGAGGGATGGAATATCCAGGTATTGTTTTTTGTAGCGCTGAGTCATCCGGCACGGCCCTTTGGGGGGTGACCGATCACGAGTTCGGTCATATTTGGTTTCCAATGATCGTTGGTAGTAACGAGCGAAAATTCGCCTGGATGGATGAAGGTTTTAACACATTCATCAATGACCTTTCTACCAAAGCTTTCAAAGATGGAGAATTCAAAGAAGAAACTTTTTTCAGTGATCCGAACTCTTCCTTCATGTTGAAATACACCTTCTCCGATAAAATGGATGGTCTTTATAACATTCCGGACGTTGTACAAGAAGATAATCTAGGCATCACTGCATACATGAAGCCCGCTCAAATGCTACATGCCCTAAGAAATGAGGTGCTGGGCGAAGAGCGTTTTGATCGCGCCCTGAGAGAGTACATCCGGCGCTGGGCATACAAGCATCCTACCCCCTGGGATTTCTTTCACACAATGGAAAACGTTTCCGGAGAAAATTTATCCTGGTTCTGGCGTGCTTGGGTGCTGAATTCCTGGAAGCTGGATGTGGCCGTCAAAGGAATCAAAGCCCTAGAGGGTGATCCTGCATCAGGATCTATGGTAACCATCTCCAACCTGGAACAAATGCCCATGCCGGTTACGGTGGATATAAAAGAATCTAACGGGAAATCGCATCGACTCAAATTACCCGTTGAGATTTGGCAACGAGGGGGCGAATGGACCTTCCGCGCACCCACGACCAGCGAAGTCACCGAGGTAGTCATAGACCCCGATAAAAAACTTCCAGATGTAAATCGGGCGAATAATGGATGGAAAAAACGATAACAAGTTGAGAGGATCATTATCTTTGCCAACCCGAAACCACGCTTATGAATAAAGCAGACCTGATCGTTCGGCTCGCGGAGGATGCCGGAATCTCGAAAGTACAGGCCAATGCTGCACTGGATTCCTTCATTGATGCCGTTACCCGAACGCTGAAGGCAGATGGAAAAGTGAAACTGGTGGGATTTGGGACCTTCGATGCCTACAAGCGAAAAGCGCGCGTAGGCAGAAATCCGGGTAATGGCGACGTGATCAAGATCAAGGCCCGTCGGGTGGCCCGCTTCAAAGCCGGAAAAGAATTGGCAGATAAATTGTAATCATCAATCATTTATAACAATTACCATGGGAAGAGGAGATAAAAAAACCGCCAAGGGAAAACGCTTCAAAGGTTCTTTCGGAAAGAGCCGTCCAGCCAACGCCCCCAAGATTGCCAAGCGCAACGCGGCGAAGAAAGCAGCCAAGTAATTCGCGCTACGGCGCCAATCGTTGACGTAACCAGGACCCACTCGGGTCCTTTTTGTATTCCAGCCGGTCGTGCATCCGACCCGGCCGGCCCTGCCAGAACTCGATCGATTCCGGGATCAATTTATATCCGCCCCAATGAGCGGGACGAGTGATTTCTTTACCCTCGAAAGAAGCCTCGACCGACCGATAACGCTCCTCCAACCATTTTCTATCGACAATGACCGCGCTTTGTGGCGAGCTCACGGCACCCAGCTGACTCTCCCGCGGCCTCGAATGGAAATACGAATCGCTCTCCGCATCCGGCAGTCGCTCGATTCGCCCTTTGATCCGTACCTGCCGCTCCAACTCCTTCCAAAACAAAACCAGCGCAGCTTGGGGATGCGTCTCCAATTGTTGCCCCTTCCGACTTTGATAATTGGTATAAAAATGAAAACCCTGCCCATCCACACCCTTCAGCAACACGATCCGGGCATCCGGCATACCATCCGCGCCAACGGTAGCCAGCGTCATCGCATTCACTTCCAGGATCGCTGCCTGAACAGCCTGCTGCCACCACTTTTCGAATTGTTCCATCGGATCGGACGTGGTTTCCGATTCTAGCAGCTGGGCCTGGGCGTAAGTCTTACGGATGTCGGCGATGGAGGGATTCATAGTATCGGTAAAATTACACCCAGATCAGATCACTTGCATGATCGTTAGAAAAGCAATAAAACCACCTCCCCACCGATCAAACCCTTTTTTCCGCATACCCTCGGCATATTCCTGAATGTACCGGTCGTAATGTGCCCGGTCAGGCGCCTCGTACTGCGCCGCATAGGTAGCGCCCTCCGCATCATCCGATTCAATCAAATGCAAGAGCCGCGCATGGGAGAAACAGCCCGTAGCCACTACTTCATTCATATGTTCCTCTTGCATCCAGCGAAGCCAATCGGACTGAATGGCATGGTTAACCTTGATGGTAACGTTATAAATGAGTGGTTTCATTTTTTTAGTTCGAGGTAAACGGGACAATGATCGGAGTGCTTTACATCCGGATAGATCTCGGCGCCGGTCAGTTTGACTTTCAAGTTATCGGTAACACTGATGTAATCGATCCGCCAACCCTTGTTGTTCAACCGCACCGAAGGGAAACGCTGACTCCACCACGTATACCGATGCGGCTCGGGATGAAAATGACGGAACGTATCAATCCACCCACTTTCGAAAAATTTGGTCATCCAAGCCCTTTCCTCCGGAAGAAATCCGGTCGTATTCTTATTCCCCTTCGGATCGTGAATATCAATCTCCTGGTGCGCAATGTTATAATCGCCACAAAGGATCAGCTGCGGATGTTTTTTTTGTAGCTTTTTCAGCCAGGCAGAACATTCATCGAGCCATTCGTATTTAAAAGCCTGTCGATGCGCTCCGCTGGTGCCACTTGGAAAATAGGCATTGATCAGTCGGATCTTTCCGAAATCCAATTGGATTACCCGCCCTTCTTCGTCACTGGTACCATGCCCGTTTCCATATTCAACATGGTCGGGGCGAATCTTGGTAAATACCGCCACGCCGCTGTATCCTTTCTTTTGCGCAGAGAACCAGTAATCCTGATACCCCAGCCGATGCAGTTCATTGGTGTCGATGTCTTTTTGCTCGGCTTTCGTCTCCTGCAAACAGATGATATCCGCCGGATCGGTGGCCAGCCAATCCAGAAATCCCTTTCGGATGGCCGCCCGGATCCCATTTACATTATAGGAAATGATTCGCATCGGCTAAAAGCGGGTAATTTTGCTCACGCAAAGGCAATTTACTGGATATGGATCATAAACACCCGCATAAACCAACCCGGGATCCCATCATTCCGCCCAAGGAGCATGTGTTTTTAGAAGGACCAAAAAGCCGTGGCTACGAATTATTTTTCGCCTTTCGGGTTTTTCGGCAGTTCATCAAAGGGTTTCGAACCCTGCACTTCCTGGGTCCGTCTATCACGGTTTTCGGTTCCGCCCGGTTCAAGGAAGATCATCCCTATTACCAACAAGCCCGTGATTTCGGGGCTCGGATCGCCAAGTTGGGATTGGCCACCCTTACCGGCGGCGGTCCAGGTATCATGGAAGCTGCCAACCGTGGGGCCTTCGAGAATGGCGGATTATCTGTTGGGTGCAACATCGTCCTCCCATTCGAGCAAAAGGAAAATCCCTACCTGCACAAATCCATCACCTTCGAACATTTTTTCGTTCGAAAAGTGCTGCTGGTGAAATATTCCTACGCCTTCATCATTTTGCCCGGCGGGTTTGGTACGATGGATGAACTCTTTGAGACCCTGACACTGGTACAAACCAAGACCATCACCCAATTCCCTATCGTGTTGTTTGGGAAAAAGTATTATCAACCGTTGATGGACGCCATCCACGACATGGAAAAGCAAGGAACGATCTCGCCAGAAGATCTTTCGCTGGTCAAATTCACCGACGACATCGATGAGGCAATGGATTTCATATCAAGTTACATCAAGAAGTATTACACCATCAAACCGCGTAAACGTCTCTGGTGGCTGTTTGAAAAGCGATGAAGAAGATTTAAACTATGTTTGTATTTCAAATCAATTTATGGAACTATCCGGAGTCGATATTCTTGGTTATGTTGCCGGTCTGCTGACCGCTTTTACCTTTTTACCACAAGTCATCAAGACCTGGAAAACCAAATCCGCAAAGGATGTTGCGTTGGCCATGTTCGTGATCGCTTTTACCAACCAGATCCTTTGGCTGGCTTTTGGAATCTTACGAGAAGATCCCGTGATCATCATAACAAATGCGGTGATGCTGTGCATGACCGGTATCATGATCTCCCTGAAGCTTAAGTACAATCATGCCTGATGCCGGTTGAGACGATCATTTGGGACCTGGGCGGGGTACTCATCGATTGGAAGACCACCTACGTGTTCGACGAGCATTATTTCGATTCACTCGAAAAAAGGAAAATATTCTTCGACACTGTCTGTACCAATGACTGGAATGAAAATCAGGATGCCGGGTATCCGATCGCCCAAGCAACCGCCGAAAAAATTACGGAGTTTCCCCAATGGGAATCTGCAATACGCGATTTTTACGGAAGATGGGAGGAAATGCTACATGGACCCATTCAGGAAACGGTTGATGTATTTCAAGAACTTCGAGCAACTCAACAATATAAATTCTACGCATTAACCAACTGGAGCGCCGAAACCTTCCCGATCGCCCTAAAACGATTTAATTTTTTACATTGGTTCGACGGACGCATAGTCAGCGGTGAAGAAAAAACTCGCAAACCCTTCCCAAAATTCTATCAGATTCTGCTCGATCGCTACCAGCTCAACCCCGAAACCTCCTTGTTCATCGACGATAACCTCCGAAATGTAAAAGCGGCCGAAGCACTTCGGATTCCGAGTATACATTTTAAGGATGCCCTACAGTTACGTGCTGACTTGATGGAAAGAGGCGTATAATGTTTAGAGAACAGGGTTTAGTGTTTAGCACATATCATAATATTGTACATTAATTAACCAATTACGCTAAACCCTAAACTGTCTCACTCAATAATGGTCCTCAGCCATTTCGTCGCTTCTTCCAAACTCATTCCTTTCCGGGTGGCGTAATCAGCCAGTTGATCTTCTTTGATCTTGCCCAGTCCGAAATAATGTGATTGGGGGTGAGCGAAGTACCAGCCACAAACGGAGGCAGGAGGATTCATTGCGAGGCTTTCCGTTAGAGTAATGCCGATGTTTTCAGTTACATCCAGCATCGAGAACAATTTCAATTTTTCGGTATGATCGGGGCAGGCCGGATAACCGGGAGCGGGACGGATCCCGGCATATTCTTCCCGGATCAAGGCTTCATTGGAGAGCAACTCTTCGGCTGCATAGCCCCAGAAATCCTTTCGCACACATTCATGTAAATATTCGGCCAATGCCTCTACCATACGGTCGGCCAGAATTTGTACAATGATCTTATTGTATTCATCCTGCACCTCCGCAAAGGCCTGTATGTATTTTTGGGCATCGTGTATAGTAACCGCGAAACCACCCATGAAATCGTTTCCACCAGATTCTTCGGGTCGCACGAAATCGGCCAATGAAAAAGTAGGCTGTCCCACCGCCTTTTTCAATTGCTGCCGTAGCATCTCCAATTTCACTTCTCCTTGTTCAGTTTGCACCCGGATGGTATCGGCATTGTTGCTCTGTGCGGGCCAAAAGCCGTAAACGGCTTCGGCGCGGAACCAATCTTCTTTGATGACGCGGTCGAGCAGGCGATTGGCATCGGCAAATAATTTTTTCGCCTCTGTTCCGTAAATGGGATCTCCCAATACCTGCGGATACCGTCCGGGCATTTCCCAAGCGATAAAGAAAGGTCCCCAGTCGATATATCTAGCGATCGTTGCCAGATCGATGTTCTTCCAGACCTGTGTGCCTTTTTGTTTGGGCGCTACGGGCTGATATTTCTTCCAGTCAAAATACTCCTTGGTGGTTACGGCATCGGTATAGGGAATCAGATTTTTCTTGTCCTTATTGGCAAACTGTTTGCGAAGGGATTCGTATTCGGAGCAGGTTGTCGACAAGAATTCTTTTTTCTGCTCTTTATTCAGCAAGCTACTCACCACGGTTACGCTGCGGGAGGCATCCAGCACATGCAATACACCGTGTTCATATTGCGGATCGATCTTGACAGCCGTATGCATGCGCGAAGTGGTGGCGCCTCCGATTAACAGAGGCTGATTCATGCCGCGGCGTTTCATCTCGCTGGCCACGTGTACCATTTCATCGAGGGAGGGGGTGATCAGTCCGCTTAGCCCGATCACATTCACGTTTTCTTCCTGTGCCTTGTCCAGGATCTTGTCGGCCGGCACCATTACGCCCATATCGATGATCTCATAGCCATTGCATCCGAGCACCACGCCAACGATATTTTTTCCAATGTCATGCACATCTCCTTTCACGGTCGCTAGCAATACCTTCGGAACCGAGCCTTGTGCGGCCAGGGGATTATTTTTCTTTTCTTCCTCGATGTAAGGGGTCAGCCAGGCCACGCTTTTTTTCATGACGCGGGCGCTTTTCACTACTTGGGGTAGGAACATTTTTCCCGCGCCGAACAGATCGCCTACTACGTTCATGCCGTTCATAAGCGGACCTTCGATCAAGTCCAGGGGTTTGGGATATTTTTGACGGGCTTCTTCGGTATCGGTATCGATGTGATCGGTGATGCCATGTATCAGAGCATGTTTGAGTCGGTCTTCTACCGGGGCACTGCGCCAAGCCTCATCTTTTACAGCTGTTTTCCCTTTGGCCTTTACGGTTTCGGCGAAGGTGATGAGTTTTTCAGTGGCTTCGTTGTTGTCGTTGTTGCGGTTGAGGATCACGTCCTCGCAGAGTTCGCGCAATTGTGGTTCGATCTCATCGTACACGGCGAGTTGTCCCGCGTTCACGATTCCCATATCCATTCCGGCTCGGATGGCATGATAGAGAAATACGGCATGCATGGCCTCGCGAACGGGCTCGTTTCCACGGAAGGAAAAGGAAAGATTACTGACCCCACCGCTGACGTGGGTGAGCGGCATGCGTTTTTTGATGGTGCGGGTAGCTTCAATAAAATCGACGCCGTAGTTGTTGTGTTCTTCCAGTCCGGTTGCGACGGCAAAAATATTGGGGTCGAAGATGATGTCTTGTGGGGCGTAGTGCAGTTTTTGGGTGAGCAGGTCATAGGCGCGCTGACAGATGGCTTCTTTTCGGGCCTGCGTATCGGCCTGTCCTTTTTCGTCGAATGCCATGATAATCACCGAAGCACCGAAGCGTTGGCAGATGCGGGCTTGCTCCAAAAATTTCTCTTCTCCTTCTTTTAGGGAGATGGAGTTCACGATGCATTTTCCTTGCACGCATTTGAGTCCGGCTTCAATGATCTCGAACTTGGAACTGTCGATCATGATGGGGATGCGGGCGATATCAGGTTCGCTTTGAAGGAGGTTCAGAAAGGTGACCATGGCCTGTTTACCATCGAGCAGGGCATCGTCCATATTTACATCCAACACTTGTGCGCCGCTTTCTACTTGTTGACGGGCTACGCTGAGGGCTTCTTCATAAAGATTTTCACGGATGAGTCGTGCGAATTTCTTGGAGCCGGTAACATTGGTTCGTTCGCCGACGTTCACGAAATTGGTTTCGGGACGAATCACCAGCGGTTCGAGTCCCGCTAAGCGCAAATACGGTTTTATCTGAGTTGGTTCGGACATGTTCTTATGCTTCTTCGGTTTCGATCAGTGTCGTTAAGAGAACGGGCAGAGGGCGGGGACGGATCGTTTTCACGTGTTCGGCGATGTGTCGGATATGATCGGGGGTGGTGCCGCAGCATCCGCCTACGATATTTACCCATCCGTTGCGGGCCCAGTCCTCAAGATAATGCCCGGTGTCTTCCGGATTTTCGTCGTATTCACCCATGGCATTTGGCAGACCGGCATTGGGATAAGCCGATACATAGCAGCTGGCCAGGTGTGAGAGTTCTTCAATATGCGGACGCATTTCCTTGGCGCCAAGGGCGCAGTTCAGTCCCACGCTCAGCGGGCGCGCATGCATCACAGAGGTATAGAAGGCTTCGAGTGTTTGTCCGCTGAGGGTTCTTCCCGACACATCGGTGATGGTGCCGCTGATCATGATGGGTAGAGGCGGGATGCCGGTCTCGTCGGAAAGTTTCTCAATAGCATAGATGGCGGCTTTGGCATTTAGGGTATCGAAGATGGTTTCGATCAGCAGCAGATCAACTCCGCCGTCGAGGAGTCCGCGTACCTGTTCGGTATACGCATCCACCACTTCATCGAACGAAATGGCCCGGTAGCCGGGGTTGTTTACGTCGGGCGAAAGGGAGAGGGTTTTGTTGAGCGGACCTATGGAGCCAGCCACGAATTTTGGGGTCTCTTCGGGGCTTGTGTGGTTGTCGCGGTACCAATCTTCCACGGCTTTTTTGGCGCAGTGGGCCGCAGCCACATTCAGCTCATAGGCCAAGGATTCCATCTTATAGTCTGCCATGGCGATAAAGGTGGAGCTGAAGGTATTGGTCTCGAGGATATCGGCTCCGGCATCGAGGTATTCGCGGTGGATGGCCGTGATCAGTTCGGGTTTGGTGAGGCAGAGCAGGTCGTTGTTGCCTTTGAGGTCGGTGGACCAATCGGCGAACCGAGCACCCCGGTAATCAGCCTCGGTTAGTTTGTGGCGTTGGATCATGGTTCCCATGGCCCCGTCGATCACGAGTATACGCGCGCGCAAACAATCCTGGATCGTTTTCATCGTCAAATTGTTGTGAACTGTAAACGCGGGGGAAACCGGTCGGTTTTGCACGTTTATTAGTTCGGTTTTTTACAGGCTGAACAATAAACAAATCCGCCTGAAAAGCGAAGGTATGAAAAATGGCCGCATAGCGGCCATTTTTCATAGTTATTTTGAAGTTTGGGAGTTTATTATTTGGAAATGTATTTTTCGATGGGGAGGCGGTTTTGTATGCTGCGGGCCAGGGTCATCTCGTCGGCGTATTCCAATTCCCCGCCAAAGGCGATGCCACGGGCGATGGTGGTAAATCGGAGGGATTTTTCCCCCGATGCCGTCAGTTTTTTTTGTAGATAATAAATGGTGGTATCTCCTTGTATGGTCGGATTCAGCGCGAAGATGATCTCTTCGGTATATTCTTTTTGTACCCGATCGATGAGTGAATCGATCTGGAGTTGGTCAGGGCCGACCCCATCGAGCGGGGAGATCACGCCCCCGAGTACATGATAGGTGCCGTTATATTGGGAGGTGGACTCGATCGCGATCACATCCCGAATGCTCTCTACCACACAAATACACTCCTGTTTGCGAGAAGAGTTGCTGCAAATCGAACAAACATCTCCATCAGAAATATTATGACAACGCCGGCAAAACTTGATCTCTGTCCGCATCTTTTTGACCGACTCGACTAAAAACTCAACCTGTTTGGGATCTTGTTTGAGCAAATGCAAGACCAACCGCAATGCTGTTTTTTTACCTATACCCGGTAACTGGGAAAAGGCCTGAACCGCCTGCTCTAATAAAGTGGAAGGGAGACTCACGGTGCAAATGTAGAGAATCGAGTTTAGTGTTTAGAGAACAGGGTTTAGGATTTAGCACCTATCCTGTTACTGAATAATAACTAATCAATTGCGCTAAACACTAAACCCTGTTCTCTAAACTAAAATTCAAACTCATTCTCCCAATTCGCCTTCACAGTGATCTTTCGTTCCAGCAATCGAACCCGTTCTGGTTGTTTACGGGGAAAGAGCTGGCCCGCATCCCAGCGACCATTATTGTTTTGGTCGAACAAAATACGGATCTCGTAGGTGCCAGGGAGGAATAACTCCTGCTTGAACTGGCCATCGGAGCCCAGCGGGGCGGAAGCCAGGATGAATTCATTAATTGTTAGCTGAAGGATCGGCTGGGTCTTGATTTCACTTAAACCAAGTTGCCGGGCGATGGTTTCGAGGTTTCGCAGGCGAACGGACAATTTACCGTAATCCGCTTTTTTTCGTGTGATAAAAGAGATCGTATCCGATTTCAAGAGTTGTCGATCTAGCGTGTCTTTTAGCGCCTCTTTATCGATCACTACTTGATACTGGGTATTTTCTTTCCAGGGCAGCACCAGGCTGATCTTTCGGCTGCTGCTGTCCAGCGCGAGGCCATATTGAGGTATCGGAATAAAACTCGAATCGGTGTACACGCGGATCTTGGCGGTGTCGAAACGGGTCAGGTACTGTTCGGTCATTAACTCAAAGGGCTGAAGTAAGTCCTGCTTTCCTTCACTCAAGTTATTGGTATAACGCAACCTTCGGTCGGCCGCTGCTCCGCCGGGTTTACCTTTTATACCGGGACTGGGAAGGGGAGCTGTCGGCGCCGGCAGGCCGGCAGTTTTTACCTTCAGGTCAAATGCATAAAGGTTGATCGGTTCGGGCTGATCGGCTGGTTTTACCGATTCATTCGTGAAGGCAACTCGTTGGTCATCCCCTATGATGCGGCGAAGTCCGCCATCGTCTTTGAGCGCGTACAAATAGAACACCCGATTGGGCAATTGCTCGAACATGAATTCACCTTTTCCATTCAGGCGCGTCAGGTAAGCAGGGCGTTCATTGACAATGGCAGAATCTGCTTTGCTCCGATGAAGGATGACAATGAGTGTGGTGTCGATTTTTCCGGTTTCGGCCAGCACTACCTTGCCTTTTATTCGACCGGAGTCTAACCGATCACCCGTCGAAAAACTATAGCGAAAATTTTTCAGCACATTGCCTTCGTTATAATCTTTTATGGCATTTCCAAAGTCGATCGTATAAGTGGTATTGGGTTGCAGGGTGTCGCGCAGACGCACATACACCTCTTTTAGTTTGTTTTCAATTGTTGGCGGAACGGCCGGAAGCGGAGAGACAATAACCGCCTGCTGCGCATTTTGCAGTTCCACGAACTCATCAAAGGAAAAGACCAGTCGATTGGTGGCGACGTTGGTTGATCGGTCGGCCGGACTGACCTTCAACAGCACCGGCGGGATCGTATCTCTTGGCCCCCCTTGCGGTGGAATAATATTGGCGCAACCCGTCGGCAGAATTAGGGTCGTGAGCCATACCACGAGCGAGATCAATGCGAGGAGGAGGTTGCGCATATGCAAATGTAGAGAAGAGCCGTTGAACAGTGGTTGAACAGTGGCTTAACAATTGTTCAACCACTGTTAAACTATTGTTCAACCATTCCTCATCGCTCACCCGCAGAAGCTTTAGCGAAGGTGGGCCCCTCATCTTCCTCTAGTGCTGCATACAGCTTATGCTCCTTCGTAAAATTGCACCACTCGCAATCTTCTTTTCCGCAGCCGGTGTTGAATTCGCGGTTTTGGATCTTTTGCCAGGCTTCGCTGAGTTGTTGGGTAACGTACTCCACGTCTTCGGCGCGTATTTCGATCCGTTCCCGATCAAAGGCATCGTTATCGTTAGGCTCTACGAAATCAAAGCAGGCCTCCAACACGTTCCAATTCTTTCCGGGAGAGTTATCGACCAGTAGTTTGTAAAAAACCGCCTGCCTCCAATAATTGCCGCCCAGGGGTTGATGTTTGCCACCTGGACGATCGAATTCCCCCCTGCTTTTTGCCTTGCTGTGCTTTCCAGTTTTGAAATCGGTAATGATAATGTCGTTACCCCAGAATTGAATCTTGTCGGTAAATCCTTTTAAGGGGATCCCGTTTACCACCACTCCGCGCAGGGGCGTTTCGGTGAGGATGAAATTATCTATAGGGGCAGGCTGGTAATAATTATTGTAATAGGCGCGAAGGATGCTCTCCCCATGCTCCAGGAATCGCTTCAGGCTTTCTTGTGTGAAAATATCTCTTCCGGCGTACAGGTGGTAGCGGAACTGCTGAACCAAATAGTCTGCCTCCGGATATTGTTTGTTGTGTGAGGTCATATAATCGATAAAATCATTCAGGGCTTTGTGAACGGCGGTTCCAAATTCTGCTACCTCGGATTTTGCGGACGGAACGCGGATCAGGGTGCTGTAATAGAATTTCAATGGGCAGTCCAAATAATTATTCAGTGCGGTTACGTTCATCACAAATTGACTGAGTTGTTGGTCGACCCAATCCTGTTCGGAGGGGTCGATCACGGGGCGTTGGATCAGCCCGAAGCGCAGCGAGGCAAACCGGCTTTCCATTTCTTCGGAAAGACGGATCTCTTGTGGGGTGCTGGACAGAATCGTTTTCAGCTCTTCATAGAATTGCGAGGGTTCGAGCAGGTTGCCGTTGTGCTTGAGTTTTGGGTACGATACATAGAGATGTTTCTTGGCGCGGGTAATGGAGACAAAGAACAAGCGGCGCAATTCTTCCACGGCTTCGGTATCCGTTTCCTCTTGAAATACAGTGGGGGGCAATCTGAAACCGCGGTTGTTGTCGCGTTTGCCTTCCCAAATGTCGTTTCGGGCGCCGAGGAGAAAAACATGCTCGAATTCCAGTCCCTTGCTACCGTGACAGGTCATCAGGTTCACGCCGCTCTCCTTTCCGGTCGTTTGTACCAAAGAAAGTCGTATGCCGTTTTCCTTCATCAGCCGGATCTGTTCGATCCATTCACCGAGTCGAATCTCGGGTTTGCGTTGGGTACTTTCTTTAAGGTAATCAAACAGGCAACTGAGTTTGCGGAGCTGCCAGTTGCGGTCGGATTGACTCATTACCCAAGGCAGCAACCCGCTTTCGTTGAGTAAGAATTCGAACCAGCGGTGCAGGTTTTCTTCATATAGCTTGGTTTGCGCCGCTTCGAGAAATCGACCGAACCGCAAAAGTTTATCGGTTTGTTCGTCGCCGTTGAACAGGCTTTGTCCGTTTTGATCGATCAGTTCATTCAGCCGACCACGGATCGATTTCTCCGCTTTCTTTTTGTTTCGCAGCTCAGCCAGTTCATAGCAGAGGTTGGCGATGGTAAAGGGGCGGATCCCGAAATAGGGAGAGTGCATGATCTCAAAGAGATAATGTTCACCGCTGTAAGGGTTGTCTTGTTCGGCAGCGAGGTATCGAAGCAGGTTCAGGACCTGATTGAGAAAGGGATCCTGGAGCAAGTCGATCGAACGTTTCACATAGAAAGGCACTTCTTCTTGCTGCAGAAATTTCATCAACTCATCGCCCAGCTTATGTTCTCGGTAAATGACGGCGATCTCACCGGGGTTTGTTCCTTGTTCGATCAATTCCCGAATGGATCGGGCGATGTGGGCCTGTTCGGCCAATTCGCTTTCGTAGATGCGTAGTTCGGGTTGGATATTAAGTTCTTTGAGCTCATCAAGATCGGCGATGAGTTCCTTACTAAGTCCTTCGAACTGATGGATCAACCGGTGTTTATTGTTTTCGATGAGTCCTTTTGCGGCATCGAGGATGGGTTGTACGCTTCGGTAATTTTTGGTTAGCACGACCCGGCGGAGGTCTTTTTCGTAGCGACGGGCCAGGGTCATCAAGTTCATCAGGTTGGCTCCTTGAAAGCGGTAGATGCTTTGATCGTCATCGCCCACCACGAATAGGTTGGGTTGGTCGGACCAGTAGCTGGCCAACAGTTCTACGATCCGGTTTTGGGAGCCGCTGGTGTCTTGGTATTCATCTACCAGAATGTATTGGAATTGCTCCTGATAGCCAAGCAGGATCTCGGATTCCGTTTCAAAGAGGCGGATGACCCAGTGGATCATGTCGTCAAAGTCGTATCGATGTTTTTGTTCGAGTAGTGACTGATAGGCAGGAAAGCAAGCGGTGGCGGCAGATAATTTTTCCATCCGTTGTATCTCAGCTTTTCCTTTTACGGTAAGCTGGTAGTTGCCTTTTTTTTGTTCGCGTTTGTTGTAAAATCCATCGGTGGTGGGAATGAAGTTGGTGACGTAGCGATCGATTTGCGATTGTACCCAGGAGATTTCCCAGCCTTCTCGTTTGATGGCAGAGAACAGATTCGCCAGGTGATCGAGGTCGTAGTACACATCTCCCTTGTAGCGTTTGAGCGGATGGCCTTTCGGAAATTGATCGATGAGTTCTTTGAGGACCTGGATGCGTTCGAGATCGGTCAGCGGTTGCAGTTCCCGCTTGTTGAAGTGTCGAAGATTGTCCTGGATAACATGATGGCAAAAGGAGTGGAAGGTATGCAGATGAACTTTGTATGCATCGCTGCCGATGAATCGGATGAGGCGTTCCCGCATGGCCACCACGCCGGCATCAGTAAAGGTGAGGCAGAGGATGTTCTGGGGTTGCGCATCGGTTTCCAGGAGGATTTTGCCGATGCGGCTGGCGAGGATCTGGGTTTTGCCGGTGCCGGGGCCGGCAATGACCATAACGGGACCTTCGATGGCATCCACGGCCTCCCGTTGTGCCTCGTTTAGTTTCCCGTAGGCGGCTTCAAATTTTTTCAGCAGAAATCCTTGTGTCGACATGAGTTGAACTTTTCCGGTAGCAAATGGTTATATAACGAAAGTAAATCAATACTACGTATGCGGGCGCGCAGTTTGAAACGGGTGCAGGTGCTACCCATCTCGATCGAAAAGGCATGGGATTTCTTCTCCGATCCGGCCAACTTGGCTACGATCACGCCGCCGGGGATGGGATTTCATATTCTATCGGATCATCGACCGACCCGTATGTACGCCGGGCAGCTCATTGAATATCGGGTATCGCCTTTGTTGGGGATCCCGATGTATTGGATGACGGAAATAACGCATGTGGTAGAAGGGAAGTATTTTATTGATGAGCAGCGATTTGGTCCCTACACCCTCTGGCATCATCAACATCATTTTCAGGAAGTTGCAGGTGGAGTAGAGATGACCGACATCGTGCATTATAAAGTTCCATTCGGACTTCTCGGGGCGCTGGCCGACCGGCTCTTCGTCCGACAAAAATTGAAACAAATCTTCGATTATCGCTACCAAGCCGTCGCCCAACTGTTCAGCTAGAACAACTAAAAACCAGAAACTAATACTGATTTTCATTCACCACCTTGATCAGCGAAACCACATTGTTCACATTGAGTTTGCGAAAAATATTATAGCGGTGTACTTCTACCGTCCGGTTCGAAATGAACATGCGTTCCGCGATCTGTTTGGAAGATAAACCGTCCCTCAGCAACTCCACCACTTCCATTTCTCTTTTAGTTAGGTCGTTCAATTTAATGGCTTTCGATTCAGACTCTGGATTGATTACTTGTGCAGTAATAAAATCCTTGATATCCTCGCTGATGTATTGTTTGCCCTCGGCAACGAATAGAATTGCTCGACACAATTCCTTAAAACTCGATTGCTTGGAAACAAATCCGGAAGCTCCATTGGTTAGCAGCTGCTTGATCAGCATCGTATTGCAGTGCATCGATACGCCCAGTACCCGTACGTCGGGCCATTCCTCTTTCACGAGTTTGGTTATTTCAATTCCCGATTTACCCGGGAGGGTAATGTCCATTAATATGACTTCGGGTTGGTGCTGACGAATTTCCTCAATAGCATTATTACCATCTAAGGCATATCCAACTACTTCAAAGCGGGGGTCCGAATTTAGTAAGGCGACATACATGTCAACCATCAGACGGTGGTCATCGACCAGAAAAAGGCGAATTTTTTTCAAACTCGGTAGCGGTTTGCTGTATTATCGTGAATGCTTTGCGCAAGTTCAGACTTTTTGCGTAAAAAAACTGATAATTCATAATTTATTATACTTATATTTAAATTGTAGTTGGCTCATTATCAGCACAAAAATTATCCCTACTCCTGATTGGGGGGGTTGGTCTCCCCTCTTAATTGATTCGATCCTTGCGTTTGTGTAATCGTACCTTCGCATTTCATATTTACGCCTCATGAAATTGTACAATCTGCTTATCAAATACCGGTTGCCGCTGGGATTGGTTTTATTGATTTTGGCCATTTATGTGAACTATGCGGCTTCGTTCTGGTCTTCTTTCCCGCTGTATCTGATCGGGGTGATCTTGATATTTGGACACTTCTTTTTTGGTCCCCTTCGGTTGATCCAGGAATACATGGAAAGCGGCGATATGGAGGGTGCGGAAAAGATCCTGGCATCCATCAAGTATCCGAATCTTCTCTATAAACCCATTCGGTCCGTTTATTTCACCCTGAAGGGGAACTTAGCCATGATGAAGCAGGATTACGACGGAGCGGAGAAGATGATGAAAAAAGGATTGGATTTGGGAATGCCGATGAAGGAGGCCGAGGGCGCAAGCCTTCTGCAGATGGGGATGTTGGCCATGCAAAAGAACGATCTCAAACAAGCAGAGAGCTACATTCGCTCTGCCTTGCGCAAGGGATTACCCGATAAAGAAAACCAGGCAGCTGCGTATTTGCAAATGTGCAGCCTGATGATGAACAAGCGCGAATTCCGCGCCGCGAAGGATTTTTTCCGGAAAGCCAAAGCACTAAAACCCACCACACCCCAGATCGTGGATCAGATCAAACAGATCGAGAAATATATTTCACGAATACCGGGGTAAGGAGGTTGGCGTTCAGGGAACAGCGTTTAGAGAACAGGGTTTAGTACTACTTAAACATACTGTGCGGAGGTAATATCCGGAGTTAAACACTAAACCCGCTCTACAAATCCATATTTTTCTGACTTCTGATTGAAGGTATCGACCATGGCTTCTTGCAGATCGATGTCGAGCAGGGAAGCGAGCAGGTCGAGGTAGATGGCAATGCCGCCGATCTCTTCTTTCAGCATGTTTTTGTCTATGTCTTTGGCGGTATAACTGCTTCCCCCGTCGATCCCGCCGCGTTGTACGCGTTCAATTTTTTTGATCATGTTGCAGAGTTCGCCCACTTCGCCGGCCAGGGCGGTGGTCCAATAAGTCAGGGGCTGGTTGTCATAACAGCGAAATCCGTTACGAGCCCGGCTGATGTTTTTTTCGCGGAAGGCGCTTAGATCCAATGCCATAGATAGCTTTTTGAAGGAATAGGTATACGATTGTCTCACTCGAAAGATAGCAATTTATTGTAATTTAGAGCAGTCCGACTGCGCAGCATTAAACTTGTTTAAATTGACTGCGTCTACCGGAAAATAAATCCCTGCCGCATGCGCCACCTGTTGCTTATACCTGTTTTTTTAGTCGGACTCGCTGTTCACTCCTGTAAAAAGAAGGAGCCAGCCGATACGGCTTACCAAATCGTTCGCAAGATCAACTATAATGGAGTGTCGGTTGATGTGGTCATCGATAAGCCTAAAAACGATGTGGTGGATGTGTTGGTCTTATATCATGGCACCGTCACTTTCGACAATAAGATCCTCGAAGCCGCATACAATACACTCGACGGATTCAAGCGCATCCTCAACCGAACGGACATGATGCTGGTAAGCGTGGCGTATCCCGAAGAAAATCTGCTGATGGGCGACAATCTTCCCTTTGCAGAGGCTGCCCTGTTATGGGTTAAAAACAAAGCTGCGCAGGAGCTGGGGATCACGATTCGTAAAGTTTTTTTAGGCGGACATTCACAGGGGGGCTATATCGTAACACGGTTGAACACCATGCATGCTACCAATGGGGTTATTGCCAATGCGCCCGGCCCCTTGAATCTCGTATATCGATGTCAGCTTGAAGAAACCGGCCAAATTACCAACAGCATCGCATGCAGACAACTCGCCGCCACCTATGGCAATACAACCACAAATCCGAATCCATATTATCTACGCTCGTTGTCGAACTTCACCAGTCCGTTCAAATCGGATATTCTATTCGTGCAAGGGCTGGAGGATAGTCCCATTCAACTATACTCCTGGCCCACCTTCAAACAAGCGGTCAATGCCTGTACCGATTGCCGCGAGCGACAATTCTTGGAAATACCGGGCTATGGACACAATTCGTTGTTTCAAAGTCCGATTGGCCAGACCGAATTCAATCGCTTCATTCAAGCTCGTTAAGCCGTTCATGCAGTTGCAGCCAACACATTTGAGAAATGAATGGGTACAGCTAACTCCCTTGCTAGCAACGGATCTCGATCGGCTATATGCAGTGGCTTCCGATCCGCTGATCTGGGAGCAGCATCCCAATCCCGACCGGTATCAGCGACCTATTTTTGAGACTTATTTCAACGGAGCGTTGGAATCGTGCGGAGCTGTCTTGATCTTGGATGCGGAAGGAACGGTAATTGGATGCAGTCGTTTTTACGATCACGTCCCGGAATTACGGGAGGTGAAGATTGGATATACGTTTTTTGCCCGAAGCTGTTGGGGCAAGCCCTATAACCGAAGTGTCAAGCAACTGATGCTGGCGCATGCTTTTCAATATGTGGATCGGGTGATTTTTCACGTGGGCGCATGCAATATCCGATCCCAAAAAGCGATGGAAAAGATCGGGGCAGTAAAGATTGGTGAAAAGGAGATTCCTTACTATGGAGAAAAAACACTGATGAACTTTGTGTACCAGGTTATTCGCGAAAGTCTGATAAATTTTGGCCCTTAGGATTTTAAATAAATCTTGAAAGATGCATTCGAATGCGGGAGAAAAGCTATAAATTTAATTTAATAATAATTTTAACAACTTAATTTTTTTTATGAAAAAGCTCCTTTTACTAGTTCCACTTATTTTTCTGTTAGCTTGTGGAGGAAAACTCAATAAAGAAAATTATGACAAGGTCCAAAATGGCATGTCGATGAGTGAGGTTGAAACCATTCTTGGAAAAGGGGATTCTCAGGCCAGTTCGAATGTAGACCTTGGCCAATTTGGCGGAATGCTTTCAACAGAAGTTAAAACCTGGCAAAGCGGATTGAAGGTAATTTCAATCACTTTTTCCAACGGAAAAGTAGCCGCAAAGGCTCAAACCGGATTATAAAATCTTCCCCGTGAATAATCGGATTTCTACGTCTTGAAATCCGATTATTCCCCCTCTGGTTGGTTTAGACGGGAGGAACTATCTGCAGAGACTGGTACATCACCCTCTTGAATCATCAGTTCGCCGTCTTCATCTGACATTCCTTCTTATTGCCTCAACCAATCGTTATTTTTCCAGCTTAATTCCTTGATCGGCTGACCGTTTTGTAAAACACTCACTTTCGCAGCCGATTCAAACCAATCAGCATAATCTGCTCTTTTCTTTTTTTGGTAACTACCTGATCCGTCAGAGGCATAATTGATGGCCGAAAACGAGATTTCTTTATCCAGCCGAAAATTTTCTTTTTTATGGATCTCTTTACCTTTTTTGTCAAAAAATACTAACGTGATGCCCTCGCCTTGGCCACTGATGACAAGTTTTTGGATGTACTCTCCCTTGCGGCACAGAATCGGTTTAGCAGGGTCAGTTGCTTTTACTTCAGTGATCTTTTCTTTGTCTGTAATGGTTCCATTTACACACCAACCATCATCATCAAAATCAAGTCCTGAGTGTTTAAACGCATGAAACTGAACATCGGCCACGGTGGGTTTAGCCATTTCCGTTTTTTGCGTAGTGTCGGATGAAGTTTCTTTTGTGGTTGAGCTGGTATCTTTTCCTGAGCAAGCAAATAGTCCGAAAATCAGAGTGACGGCAAGAAAGTGAGTAAGTTTTTTCATTCTTTTTTCTTTTTGATGTTGAAGACTTCCATTTAGAACTAAATATTAATAAATATAATGAATTAAAAGATAATGTAAGCTCCCCTTATTTTCGGACCACTGGGATTTAGAGGTTTTTGTCTTTTAGTTTTCAAGGGATATGGGGGTTTGGTATTCGACTGGGGGTACGTTTCCAAGTGATTCATGAGGTCGTTCGTGGTTGTAATCGAGCCTCCATTCTTCAGCCTTAAGCCGAACATCGTAAAGGCTGTAAAACAGATACGCGTCAAGAAGCTCCTTTCTGATGGATCCATTTTTACGTTCAATAAAGGCGTTCTGCACTGGTTTGCCAGGCTGGATGAACTGTAGGCGTATGCCACGATATTCACACCAGCCATGGAGTCGCTCGCTGATAAACTCAGGGCCATTATCGACCCTGATAGATTGCGGGGCGCCCCTGAACTCTACCAGCCGCTCCAGCACCCGGATTACCCTTGCTGCTGGCAAAGACGTATCAGCCTCTACTGCCAGAGATTCTCGGTTGTAATCGTCCATGATGTTCAGCAAACGGAACCGCCTGCCGTCCACCAAACTATCCGTCATGAAGTCCATGCTCCAGCCTTTGTTAAGCCCTTGGGGAACAACCAGTGGCTGTTTTATCCGCTGCGGGAGTCTGCGTTTTGACGCCTACGGATATTGAGCTTCAGCATCGTATACACTCGGTATAGTTTTTTATGATTACAAGTCATCCCTTTTCTTCGAAGCCGGTAGTAACACTTCCAAAAACCAATGGAAGGGTGTTTCTGTACCAACTGGTTCAGGGCATCGATCAAAGAACTGTCATCCCGCTGCACCTTCTTATAGGTCATTACAGATCGGGGGAGAGATACCAACTTGCAGGCCTGACGAACACTCAGTTTCTCCTGAACCAGGAATTCTACCGCCTCTCGTTTATCGTCAGGCCGCCGTACTTTTTTGTGAGCACAGTTTTTACTGCATCGATTTCCAAGGTCAGGTTGGCTACGATGCGTTTTAGCCGGGCATTTTCCTCCTGGAGGTCTTTCATACGGGCTACATCACTGACTTCCATGCCTCCGTACTTAGCCTTCCAATTGTAAAATGTGGCATCACTGATACCATGCTCACGACAGATCTCTTTAACCGACCTGCCGGATTCCTGCATCTGCAGGATGGAGACAATCTGTGCCTCCGAAAAGTTCTTCCGTTTCATGTTTAAACCATTTAAGTTAGGAAATTTCTCCAAACCCAACTGGTTGAAATATGGGGAAGCCTACAATAATATTTTGACCGCATGGATGGGTAGCAAGATAATATGGGGAATATCTTGTATTTATAAAAGCTGGTATCCAATTTTGATTCGAAGGGTGAAGGAAACTGGATCAGGTCCATACCTGTAGCAGGCTTTACATGATTCGGTTTTTCAGCAGCCGAGTAAATGCCATAGCTTACTGCTAATCAGCTTTTTGTATAAAATCTTTTTATAGTGTATATTAGAGAGTTGTTTCATAAAAACCTGACGAAATGATTAATACAAGTATCGCAAAATATAGAATAACCAAGCTCATTGGCGAGGGGGGGATGGCATCTGTGTATGAGGGTGAACATGAAATGCTTGGCACCAAGGTTGCCATTAAGGTATTGAATCCGATTTTATCGGCGAATGCTCAAATTAGAGAGCGATTTAGGAATGAGGCCCGGCTCATGGCCACCTTGGATCATCCAAATATTACACGGGTCATTGATTTTGATGAGCAGCCTCAACATCTTTCTATAATCATGGAATATCTCGATGGGGAGGATTTGAGTAAAAAGATCAAGCGAAGCGGGCCATTGGCGGAGCGTGCCCTCATTGATACCTTTTCACAAACCTTATCGGCGTTTCAGTACGCGCATGAGAAGGGAATTGTACACAGAGATATAAAGCCTTCCAATATTTTTATCCTTTCGAATGGTCAAGTAAAAATCTTGGATTTTGGCATTGCCAAATTATTTGGTCAGGGGAATGATATGACCCAGACCGGCACACAGATGGGTACTCCGGTTTATATGAGTCCCGAGCAAGTAAAAGGTGATAGATCCATCGATCATCGTAGTGATATTTATTCCCTAGGGGTTACTTTCTATTTTGCGTTAAATGGAAAGCCCCCTTACAACGCCAATACAGAATCTCAATTCGATATTTTTTCTAAGATCGTCTACGAACCACTTCCAGAAATTTCCCAAAGTCATTCCTTCAAGCATATTCTTTCAAGCGCCTGTCATAAAAATCGAGAAGAGCGCTACCAAAGCTGTAATGAATGGCTGATTGAGTTAAAGCTACCACTTACTAGTGCGGACAAGCTGTCTTCAGGCCAGTCTGCTACAGTGCCCCTTTCGAACGAGCGTGTGCCGGTCAAAGAAACTCCTCAGGCAGACCAACCCACCGCTCCTGCCAGCGCCTTGCTCCCGTTTATACTGCCGCCTCGGTCAAATCCTTTGAAACCCGTATTTATCGTGGCAGGTATTTTAGGGGCATTGATCCTCTTAATTGTAGTGATTTCAAATCTGGGAGCTTCCGAGGGGGAAGCCGGTGCTCACACAACGGAAGTAGATTCACTTTCCAGTTTAGGGGGGGGTTCAGCGACCACACCTAGACAATCCGCAATTGATACGTTCGCTACTGCGAAGGACCCGGAAACAGCTCCTGCCCCCCCACCCGAACCGGATACAAAAACAACTCCTGAGGAATCTGAAAGATTCTTTATGCTAGAAAACGACTGCGGCTATGAAGATAATGATTCATACGTCTATGTAACAGTTGATGGAAAGTCGTACGCCTGGGGCGATGAAATTCAGCTGAATAATGGGTCGCATTTTATTCGTGAGCGGATTATTGCCATTTCTAATGATGAAGTGATTTTTGAAGACAATACGAATATTCAAATTTCAGATAGAATCAAAAATTATTCAACGATAACGGTTGAGCTTAATTGTCTTGCCTGTCCTTTCTTTTATTATAAGGGTCCTACCGAATTCGTCTATGGGGGCGAGTTAATACGGAACTTGAATTCAATTGAAAAAGAGCAGCTTGATTGCATGCGCTTACAAGAGGAGTACTTGCAAGGGGATACGCTTCATCTCTTGGTCAGCGAGGAAAAAAAGGAAACCTCTTATTTGGATGAAGTATACCTAATAGTGAATGACTCCATTCGTATTGAACCTGCTTCGGCCACCAAGAATATTCAGCAGCTGATCAGCAGTAGGGATGGCAATTATACGGTAATGAAAATGGGTGACACTTTCGATCTGTATTTTGTCATCCCCAGCGAAGTACAAGTCCGTTCTGCCAAGATCTACAGCTATGGTTACTATATAAGAGATCACCAGCAGTAGTTTCATAATAAATTTTCTCAATGCCTCTACAGGTAGGCGAAGAGAAAGTAGCTTATTATGGAGAAGCTCCTAAAATCAATGTAGTTTATCTTTCGCGGAAATAAATTGCGTCTTAGTTTATTAAATCACCTAATTCTTGTCGATGCCTTTTTCGGATTCATTCAGTTCCTTTTTTATCAATTGGATCTGTCCGAGGTGGTAGTATAGATGTTCGAGAATGCCTGTCAGGTTTTGATGAAAGGTGCCGTATTGTTCACTCACAAAAGTGGTTGAAAGCTGATCATCGGCGAGCGTGTTGACTTGTTGAATGAATTTATCGGAAATACGCCAAGTTTTTTCCAGCAGATCATGCCAGTCAGATGCGGTTTGGATGGGAGACATTTCAAAGCTGTACTTATCCTTGATCAGGAGTGGTCCGTCCTCCAAAACCGAAGAAACGCCTTCAACATAATAACCAATATGGAACACCAGCTCCGCGATGGAATGGGAATGCGGCAATGACCGAGTTGCCTGTTCGGCGGTTAGTCCCACTACGGCTTCTTGCAGTGAGACGCCACACCAATTTTTACCAAAAAAGGCTGCCCGAAACTGTTGGGCGAGTTGTGTAGCGTGATCGGAGTGAGGGGCCATTGAGGTGATGAATTTGTGTTGATTTGAATGTTTTTTCGTATCAGCCATCAGCGAATCAATGTGGTGGTTCCTTTCTTGACGCGGATGCTTCCATCCAATAATTCAGCTTTTACGTAATACGCGAACGTGCCGGTACTTTGTTGCATACCTTTTACGGTGCCATCCCACCCGCGACGAATGTCAGTCGTGTAGAAAATGCGTTCGCCCCAGCGGTTGTAGATGCTGAATTCCAATTTTTTTATCGTGGTTCCGATCACACGCAACACATCGTTACGACCATCGTTGTTGGGCGTAAAGGCAGTGGGAACATAGATATCGGTCATATCAGGCCAGGTGGTGCCGCGGGCGGTACCGGGACGACTGTTACGACAAACAGGCGTCTGCGTTGCAATGACAGAAAGGGTAACGCTTTGTGATGGGTTTAGCCCTCCTACCACATGCAACGTACCGGTGCTACCGGAACTCGGCACAACATAATTGATTCCATCCACCGAAACCAGATAACCATTTGCACCGGCAACCACAGTCCACGTATAAGTGATGCTATTGAGATTGCTATCCACAACACTTACACGAGGCGATGGCAGTTGCGCCCAAAGAACCACCTGCACATTGGTACTGCCGCTTGCACAGCCAGTAGTATTCGAAGCCGTAACGAGGAAATTCGCTCCGGCGGATAGTGGATTGGTTGTGTAAGTTGGTCCCGTTGCCAATACGGCTCCGCCGCTTGCCGCAAACCATTGATACGTAATGCCGGTCAGCGGATTTTGCACCTGCAGGGTAGCGGGGGTGTTGGGACAAATATTCACCGGACTCGCAACGGTTGGTGTAGCCGGCGGCGGATCGATGGTTACCAATACAGCTGTTCGCGTAGCACTCACACAACCATTACTATTGGTTGCTTGCACATAGTAAGTGGTGCTTACATTCAAAGTGGGAGTCGTATACGAGTTGCCCGTAGCGAGCAGATTGCCTCCCGCAGCGGCGTCGTACCAAGTATAAGTTGTTCCGGTCAACGGATTTTGTACTTGTAAGGTGGCGGTATTACCGGGACAAATAGAAATAGCATTCACAACCGGAGCCGGTACATTGCTCTGGGTGATGCTTACCGGTCTGCGGCTGTCGAATAAGCAGTTACCCGGACCAACAACGCTTACATACATCGTAGTATCGGTTGTAAAGGGATTGATGGTTATACTGGTTCCGGTAGCCAGCGGTGCACCCCCGGTGGCACTGCCATACCATTGGTAATTGGCACAGCCCTGGGGGTTCTGGATGGTTAGGGTTACGCTGTTTCCGGGGCAGGCCTGTACGTTGGCCAGTTGTGGCACTTGCAGTGAATCGGAGGCAAACGTGAAATATTGACCATTGGTGAGTGTGGCCACTGCATACTTGTAAGTGCCATTGCTCATGGGTATGATGGAGGTCTGATTATCCGGGAATGTTGGATCTGTTGATACCAGCATATTTTTCACGCAGTGCAATAGATTATTTTCTATGGCAACCGTTACGTTACCGACCGAACCGGTGTTTTGAACCTTCCATACCCTTGCCATACGCGTGACGCGATTATTCATGCCGCAGATGGTCAGTGCCGTATCGGCGCCGTTATCCCCCGTTAGTAAAAAAGAAAAATCAGTACTAAAACTGTTGGTATTTGCGGCGTTTGTTGTCGGAAAATTACCGCCCGTGTAGGTACCGTTGAACAAAGTGATCAGGACGGAAGGATTGACCGATTTGGATTGTTTTTGTGAAAGGGCAGTGGCATCGTCTCGACCGATTCCGGTGATGTCATTTGCGTAGGTGCTGTTAAGGGATCTGTCCCACGTAACCGTTCCATTGGTAGCGGTATAATTATTATTATTTGCGATCAGTTGGTTGAGGGTAAAACCATACTTCACAGCGAGATAGGATTCGATCTTGTTTATCTCGGGTGTCGTTAACGTATTAGAATAGATGATGACTTCTGCCAGATCTATTTGGCAAGGGAGGTTTAGAATGAGTTCATTGCCTAGTACGATCTTGGTTGTGGTGGCAGCAAAATTACCGGGACCGGGGATGGGAATCACTTTGTCGTCGGCGCCATTCAGTCGGTTTACGGAGGTATTCACATTTACATACGCAGTAGACAAGGTATGCTTATTGAGTATAGATGTAACGCCTACGTTTTGTCCGGCTGTAGCCGGCACGGCTTTTGGAAAATCGAATCGCAATCTGCCTGCGGAGTTTTCAAATCCAAGGCGGGCGGCGGTGCCGTTAAAGTCGTTTTCCCATTTGAGCCATACTACGCCACCTTTTAGGTTTAATACCTGGAAGACCGTTACGTTGCTGTTTCCTACCAAGGAGGTACCCAAAAAATTATTGTTGCTGGAGAGGGAGTTGGTGCTGCCGTTGAAGCTGAGGTAAGGGTTGAAGTTTATTCCGGCCGGAAGTAACGTAGGTCCACTTTGGGCGTTGGTCGTGCCCGACAGGGGTTGCACCGTGAAATTGCCGGTTACGTTTGCGCCGGAGAGTTCCTGCCATTGGGTAACGGTGGTTCCGGTGGTTGTAACGTCGTTATCGCCTTTCACCCACATTTTGTTATTAGATGAAATACCACCGGGAGATTGTGCAGACAGGCTCTTAAGCCCCAGTAGTAGAGCGGTAATTACGAAATATTTCATCCTCTCCAGCACGTTGCCAACCAAGTTAATGACTTTTTAGAAAATTACCGGGTACGATTGATTTTTAAAGTGGACACTTACGGGGCAGATTATCGTGTGGGTAATGGGTCAGCGCGACAAAGCTCTGCAATGGAGTATTCCCCTCGTAGAGCTTCCATTACGTTTACTAACTTTTGTTCTGAGGAAAAGAGTCTCCTTGTCTTGCGGCGGATCTCTTTAATGAAGTTCTCTGTAGTTTGTTTTGGCTTCTGTTCCATGTCATTATTGATTTAATTGTTAATGATGGAAACACTCTACTAATTTAGACTATATCTTGTCCACATTATGCTGACGATTTACAATTAAACAAGTAGGCTTGATTACCGTTGGTTCTAACGAAGTTAAGTCTGATTTAACGGCTTTGATTGATTTTTAGTAGTCTAAATGTTATTCTTTAAGACCATTATTATTTTCTAAAATAACAAGTAGACCCGGTTGGAATGTACTCGGATTGGTACGATCTGATACCCCCTCATTTCCTCATAGCCTATCCCTTTTGTCAGTTTTGCCACAAATGATTAATTTGATAGCTTTAATTTTTCTTGTAACTTGTGTCGAAAACCGATTTTTTAAGTTCGAAGCAATTAGTATGGGTAAAAAATTCGGGTTTTCATTTTCCTGGAAGCGAGCCATGGGCATTTCTAGTTTACGTACATCGTTTGCTCGAAGATCAGGCGTCCCTACGACCAAGGGGGGACTTCAACGGAAGATAGGGGCGTTTATTCTAAATCTACTATTTAAGCGATCATGAAAATTTGGAGTTTAATTTTTGGGTTTGCCATTTGTTTTTTTCTCATTTGGATTTCGAAATGGCTAGTCCTTTTGTCCGTACTTCTTATTTCAGCCATCATCCGAAAATCTCGGCAACCACTTTTTATGTGTCCTAGATGTGAGCTAATTCAACAGGAACACATTGTGCTGTCCAGAAAACTTAATTCTCAAATATCACATGGTAGATTAATAAAGACAGGTCGACTAGATCGAAGATATAATACACGATACAACACCTCTGAAACGATTGATTTTGGTGTCGTATGTAAGAGTTGTCAAGAACCATTTAAAACGACCCGAAATTTTTGAAAATGTCATTACGAGGGTGCTTTCTAATTGCCTTTTTAATTTCTTGGTTGCATCCTAGTCTAGCGCAAAGTGTCGATTCTATCTATTTAAAGAAGGGGAGATTACTATTACTTGGTGAGCCATATAGTGGTTCGAAAAAAAGGTCTATTGTAAGACCATGGCATAAAAGTAGTGATGATTCATTGAAATATACCTTTATTTACAAAATATCAGATATAAATTCAATTCAATCAGTTAATATAAATAGTTTTATTAGAAAATCAGCCGATTCCAATTCTTTTGAAGATTGGCTTGATCGATATCCATCTAAGAAATTTTATATTGATTCTGTCATTTATATTAAAGAAGAGCAATTTATTGTTTGTTATTGGGTTGACAATAGAGGAATGCTTTATAGCTCAAATGGGCCAATGCATAATGATCATCAGACCAATATATATATTGTTTCCAATTTAAAAGATGCAATAAAAAAGGGTGAGATTATTCTAACAAATGAGGAGTTTATTGGCCGCGATTCTTTTAGGAATCCATTCGAATTGGCAAATCTTTATGTAAATAGCATTTCAGAGTGGGGGTACTGTCTCTTTATTCTTCTCTATGCACTTTTGGCATATTTCTTTCAAACCAGTTCAGTCCCAAAAAGACTAAAGCAAGAGATTGCTAATGGATTTTGTACTCCAATGAGGAAAATTGATTATCTCATCAAAGCAAAAAATAGATTCTGGGAAAAAGAAATCATTCAAAAATCTCCCCAGACGGGACTTATTGATTTTTTTTGGGGCGTTCAAGGCCAGCGGCATTTGCTTTTATCGGGTGATGTGATCGCATTGCATAAATATAGAATGGCCACGGTACAAGAGGCAAATAATATCTTTCGCTTAATTGATGAAATTAATAGATTGCATACGAGCAAAAAATCAACATCGAAAGTAGGTACTGCTGAAAATTTTAATACGGAGGTTGAAGAGGCTTGGGATAATCTAGATAAGACCATAGATCGAAATATTGCTAACCAATATCGAATATTAAAATCCAAAGGATTAGATACATCTCACTTAGATGATTTTATCAAGCAATATGATTTAAATGTGGATGATCAAATTAAGCTTAATGAATGCGTTATAATGTTAGAAGAGGTCCTAAATACTTGTTATAATCGATCTAAAAGTGATATAAAATAAATTATGCCTAAGCAGGATTTAAAAAGTCCCAAGTTCCGATGCAATGGTTGCAAGGAGTACCACTTTGCGCCAGTGTATAAAACAATACTGCAGTGCCCGATTCATGGCTACTTGTGTAATAAGCATGTTTCTGATTATTCTTGGAAAAATCCGATTGCTGAATGTCAAATTTTCGGAAAAGAAGAGGATTGCGTGTGTGGGAAAGCTACCGTTAAGTATTTATGGTCAGAAAAGCATCTTCTATGGCATGAGGATGGTAAAATTCCAACCGACATGGATGTAAAACAATCTTCTCGTAATAAGATACCAGCTAGCAAGACCAATGTTAAATTAAAGGTTCTGCTTGATTTGTTTGCGAGCGATGTGCTTACGAAAGAGCAATTTTTAAAGCAGATGAATGATGCATTGAACGAAGAGTGATTTCGAAATATTGTTTGTTTCGGATGTCGGTAGGTTCTATTGTGCAATAGAACTATTGCTGAACTGAATGCAGACGATTCGCCTTTAGCGGATGTCTGAACTCCCAAAACTCTCAAACTCTTCAAACTGCTCAAACTAAAAATCCCACCATGCGGTGGAATTTTTTCGTAGACTTGATTACCGTTGGTTCTAACGAAGTTAGGGCTGATTTGACTGCCCTAATCGAATTTTAATGGTCTATATGTTATTTTTTAAGACCATTATTATTTTCTAAAATAACAAGTAGACTTGATTACCGTTGGTTCTAACGAAGTTAGGGCTGATTTGACTGTCCTAATCGAATTTTAATGGTCTATATGTTATTTTTTAAGACCATTATTATTTTCTGAAATAACATGTAGACTTGATTACCGTTGGTTCTAACGAAGTTAGGGCTGATTTGACTGTCCTAATCGAATTTTAATGGTCTATATGTTATTTTTTAAGACCATTATTATTTTCTGAAATAACATGTAGACTTGATAACCGTTGGTTCTAACGAAGTTAGGAGTGATTTGACTGCCCTAATCGAATTTTAATGGTCTAAATGTTATTCTTAAAGACCATTATTATTTTATGAAATAACAAGTAGACTTGATTATCGTTGGTTCTAACGAAGTTAGGGATGATTTGACTGCTCTGATCGAATTTTCATAACGTTTTGCGTGTAGGCGATGTTGCTTTGTGTTGCGCCTGCGGCAAGGCAATATTGCTTACACGCTGTTATGTGAAGATTTGGTGTTAAAATCCAGCTTGGTTCAATAAAATGGAACACGGGTTTTGCATTGGGTTTCTGTGGCAAATCCTCAAGAAATTTGAAGCGTTCGGAACTGGTGGTGGAACAACTCTAATTTGGTCAATCGGTCCCGGGGGATTAAGTATTATTCCATTAGCTAGGCACCAAGCATTGAAAGCACCAACTGCACCAGTATCATTTAAAACTATATTTCCAAAAACTGTGAGCGAAAACCCAATCGCTATATTTTTTTGAATGCAACAAACTAAGTTATTCAATGTACTAATTATGTTATGAGGATATGGCGCAATCCCGGCTCCCCATGCGCTTATACATGCTGCTCTAAAAAAACGATTTGGTGTAGTAACGGTACCTCTACTTTTTGAATAACTTATAGCGTAAGGAAATAGATCTATAAGCAAAAAGCCTTCTCTGGCGCATGCCTTTAAAAATGAAACAGTATCTGGAAAAACCATTCCAGGAAATAATGCATTTTTAATAGCACTTGTCCATCCTTGACCTTTAGTTGGTTTGCCTTTTGCAACATTCCATCTTAAAGGATACGGATTGTAAAAATAATTAAGTGGTTTAGGAGGAGGGGCTTCACCAATTAAGATCTTTTTTATTCTGGGCCTACATTTTTTGCCTTTATTCTTTTCGAAAGCACTTTGAATTTCCACCATAGTCATTTCGGCAGGATAATCTCCTACCGCATTCATTATGCACATGTAGTAAAGATATCGCATAAAGTGGATATGGTAGTCTCTTAAGTAATCTGGAAAAGGGGGTACTGCTTTACCATTGAAGTAACCCCCGGGAATTCCTAGTGGGTAATTGTAATCTGCTGCTATTATCATATGTTTGATATTAAAATTTTCACATAACTTATATATAGCTCTACATTTTACCTCCCTATCGCTCCAATTATGCTGTATTGGTCTGTTTTGATTTCTGTTCAACATCGCCCCCATACCAATACTCCGCCAACATACTCACCATCTCGGCTCTGCCTTTACCAATATACTTCAAAAATGCTGATTCTGATTTGTGTCCGGTGGCGGCCATTATTATGGGGGTTGGAATCTTTCCGAAGTGATTGGTAGCGAACGACCTGCGACCAATGTGGGAGCTGACCAGCTCCCATTTAGCAAATCTGCCATGTTTTTTACGGGTGGCGCTGACCATCCGATCGCCCCTTTTCATCTTGATCACCTCGGCCTTGGTGCCCTGTACCTCAGTCTTCGGCATCGCCGGTAAATATGCGTTTGAGATGGGTATGAGGGGGCAGATAGCATTCCTTTCAAAAGCAAGGTTAATCAATCACTTTTCTGCAACTTTAAGAGCAATTGTATTATTAAATGCCCGAATGGGTATTCTTGAAGATGCTGCCCGTCAACTTATAAATACATACTACCCCAATGAAACACCATAACGCCGATCATCCAATCAGTACCCAGAAGGCTCCAGCTGGATCAATTCAAGATCGCTATCAACTGATCATGAAGCAGGAAACCGATCGTTTCGAGCAAGCAATAAATAACGGAGAGCCAGCCGAATTGGAATTGTTTTATTCCCCTGCCCCCTCGGAAAAAGATGTTCTTGCTATTTCAAAGGCATTTAAGCGGTTGGTTTGACGATAGTGTTAAAGTCGAAATGGCGGAGCAAAGGACAAAAAAATGACACGACTAGTGATCCGGTATTGAAAGAAGGCCAGCTACAGTAATGGAAATTTCAGTGATATCCAATCTACTTCTATCCCGTTTTCTTGCACCCCTCCCAATACCCTTTTTTCAATGTACTGTTTAATGGCTCCCCGGGTCCTTTCATCTCCCTCGATTTTAACCTCATCCAGCAGTCCGGTTACAAATCGTGCCACCGGTTGTATATCGTAAACAGTAAGCTGAAGACGATAAGGATATGCTCCAGCAGGCAACTCCAGCTTCTCCACAAATATCATCAGGTGCGGAAACTGTCGGAACAATTGGGAATAGGCAAACGGACGCATTAGCAAAGAGATGTCAAAGCGCTCCCCCCTGGGCATGAAACCAAACGGATCGTGCTCCACCTGATTGGGATCAAAACCGAAAAAAGGCGTAGCAGGCTCATCCGTCAGCCGAATATCCTCCATCAACTCCAAATTGTATTTATTCACCGGATCCTCCGGTTTGTGTGACCGCATGGCATACAACCGACCATTGGCCCCATCATAGCGAACCGGGTCCAGTAAAAGCGCAGACTCATTCCTATCCCGACCATAATACTGCCCGACCAAAACCTTCACCCGCTGCTTGAGAGCCCGCTCCAACAAAATAGCCTTATCCCGAAAATAAAACGATGCTGCCCGGGTGCCCGAAAGGATGTGCAGCAATTTTGCCATCAACTCCTCATCCGCCCTGCCCCCACCCATCAAAGCCATCAACTGCTCAAATTGATCATCGGTAAGCCCCGGACTGTCGATCATTGTAGGACTATAGATCCGATAAGCCGGCTCCCTCGTCAACTCCGTAGCCCTGCGCTGCTCTACCTGTACCCCCCGCTGATCCTCCAAAACCTGTATATACCTGAAAACCTGCCGAGGCGAAAGCTGATCCTTAGACCTGCTGGAACCCTCCCAATTGGCCAACCCTGCTTGCAATCGACTCAAAGGCACAAACTCTGTCTGCCTCAAAAGCAACTCCAGCTGATTTAATTTATGCTCCTTTAGTTTCATAGGTCAAAGATAAATAAATGACGTTATTTATGTCATTACTTGTTTATTTTGTTTCTTTTTTTGTCATTATTTGACATTTAACATTATATTAAGACTTATTTTATAATATTCCCTGAGTCTTGACCTTATATTAGCAGGTTCGTCATTTTTTTTATCACTCAAAACCCAATCAAATGAGTAAAAAATTCATTAAAACATTCATTTTCAAAGGTTTGACTATTTTGAAACTTCAGACGGTGGAAAAGAGGGGGCTACGGTTTCGCTACTATAAAAGCGAAGTGGGGCTCCGCCTTAGCAATTCGATCTGCCTGAACGGGTGTAAATATTACTCAACCAACCTGCCTGAGCTCCGAAAATTGGGATTTCCGGGGGTACCCCTTGTAAAAAAACGTATCTGTAAAGATGCGGTGGAGGCACCCCTCCACTCGATCGGCTCGCAACCATCGGTTGGTGAGATCGAAGCCAAGCGAGCCTGATCGAACCCGGCAGCACACCGAGCGACCTGACACAGTTCACTTCAATCCATCAACGAAAAAATACCCATGCAAGAAGCACTATTTGCAACCTTGATCGATGACTGGAAATCGAAAGAGGGCGTAGATCGCAGGGGCGATGAAGCGCATTTTGAGATCGCTGAGTTTTTGACCCACGCAAAACCGCAGTTGCCCAAAGAACCAGACGAACAGTTTAGTACGCTGGCTTATGCCTTTTTGAATGGTGTGATTGGCTTGACTAGTCATTTACGGAGAAGTCAGGAGTACGAGGACAGATTGTGGATCACAAAACCCGCCCCGCTTCAGCTTCAGGAAGCCAATCGTTTTTTTAGAGTCGCCAACAACCTTTCAAAGCTGTTGCGATTGGGAAGAAACATCCAAGGGCTGGAATATCCCAAGGCATGTATAAGATCGATCCTGGATACACTAAAAAAGCAGCCCCTGATGATCGAATTGGAGTTGGCCGGGGCAGATTACGTTGAATGCATTTTTTTGATGGGTATGATCGACATGCATTTTGATGGACAAGAGTACTTCTCGCTGCAAAAGATCGCCGAGCGCTATGAGTTACCCAAAAGTTATGTAGCCAAAATAACCAACCGAATTCATTCGTCCAGTTGCACCCTGATAACCGAATCCTTTGTAAACAGTTATTCCTCCTCTACCCTGCATTATACGTTGTCCCTTCATCCAAAAACAGTTGAACTGCTGGTCAATCCGCATCAATACTATGAGCGCTGCTGATTCTTTAAACAAGTAAAAACGAAAAGATGTCAAATACTGGCTCCTATCTGCATTTTTGCCAAAGGAAAGAATTTGGAGTATGGAAACTGTTCATCAAGGTTGAGGGCTGGAAAATTCCAAAGCTCCTGAAATGGTCGAATCCCGTTTCGCTCATCAAGTTTTCTTCCGTCGCGGGGTACGACCACAACAGTAGTTATTTTGAACACAACAACTGGGAAGGTAAATTACCCCTGCGGGAACCGCTGGGATTGGCTGCCGACATTTATCGGTGGAGGGCCCGTCCCCGAGAAATACGAAGACGGCTATCGGCTACCCATATTGACTTGTACCGTGTATCGTATGAAGATTCAGATGGATGTTTTTTTGCGCTTCAGGAGCATTCCAACGAACTAATTGCACAGATCGACGTGCCGACCAATCGAATGCATTTATTCACGATGCGTGTCTGCTCGACCCTACCGGCATTGAGTCAATTCCTTGGAGAGGAAAATCGTTTGAATACCTGGTATGTCATTCAGCAGGGAGAGATCGTTGCCACGTACGCAGTAAAAGGGCCGATCGTTTACTTTCTTTCCGATCAACTGCCTTTGATCCTGAAAAGTATCGAAACATCAACCCGATTTATTCACTTTTAAAAAACCCATTCGTATGAACCATCAAGAATTTGTAAGCGAGATCAAAAAAAGATTGAAGGTGGATGAAAACTGCAAGCTCCATGGAATTTGGGAGAGGCACCCCGAACGCAGAAATGGATCACCGATACCCAGCAGTCTGCTGGAAATAACGGTGTACTCCTATTTTACCCGAACCATCGTCCGCGTTGGATGTCAAGGACCCCATACGCGCGATGAGGTAGGTACCCAGCTAAAGATTGATGTGTGTAGCATGGAAATCCAGCAGGAGGTCATCCATCAATACAATGAACCGTTTTATCGTTTCTCCTATCGAACGGCATACAATGGCGACTTTCAAAAAAAAGATGGCGCGATCGGTGAGATCGATTTTGAAAAGTTGCTTTTCGTTCTTCGCGATCAAACACCGTTGAATCCATATTTATAAATAAAAATAATACAGATGAAAAAAGTGAAGAAAAAAGAACCCATCACCAAGATCAGTCGCACCAAGGTTGAACTGTATCTGGATTGTCCCCGCTGCTTTTACCTCGACCAGGTGTACGGCATTACCCGCCCATCAACTGGAATCTTTACGCTGAACACAGCTGTAGACCGCTTGCTAAAAACGGAGTTTGACAGTTATCGGTCAGCTAAGAAATCACATCCCATACAAGTCCAAAACGGACTGGATCTGATTCCTTTTGAACACCCTGATCTGAAAACTTGGCGTACGAATAAAAAAGGCATCGATACCATCTACCGGGGAATGACTTTTTATGGTATTCCCGATGATGTTTGGATGGATAAGCGCGGGCATCTATACTTGGTTGACTATAAAGCGACCGCCAACTCGACTGGAGCTATAAAAGCGCTTGGAACCAGTGTGTTTCATCAGAAATACAAGAGACAACTGGCCTTTTACCAATGGCTGGTCCGAAAAAATGGGTTTTCCGTATCCGAAACCGCCTATCTGGTATATGCTACCGGTAACAGTGCGCGTCCATCCTTTGATGGTGTGTTATCGTTCGACCAGGTGTTGATCCCCGTACAGGGAGAAACGGACTGGATCGAACCGGCATTGAACGGACTACTCGACTGCCTTACCATGAAAAAGGTTCCTGCGTCAGACGCCGAGTGTGGATACTGTGCGTTTGTCCAGCAACAATCAGATCTATAATTTTATAAACGAATTACACGTGTATGGCTGCACTCGTTAATCGGAGCGATAACCTGATGATGGTGGAATCATTGTATGCCGATCTTCCAAGCTCGATTTATATGGAGATTGATAAAAAGCCATTCGTACCGACCAGAAATAAGATCATCGCCATGTTATATGAACTCGCAGACGGTGGTTTACTAGGGAAGAACCCCCTTATGCGTTTTTTTCGAGAACCGCCGTGTAATTCATACACTTCGATCTTTATCAATTGCAAAAGTGAAGAATGTGTTAAGGAGTTATTAAATGATTTGAGAGAATATACTGAACAGGTTCGGGTCGTTTCCTGCCGCTATTACGGTTTAGTTGAAACTGCCATAAGCAGCATGCTTTTAAAAGATAAATCGAACTATTTCGACGAGCATGATTTAGCGCATGTGGAGAAAACTTCAACGAATATTAATTATGCAGGTGGGGAGATCAAAAGGTACACGTGTGCGCTCAAAACACCATTCATAACGTTCGAATTTGATGTGCCTACGGTCTTTCATATTTACGTTCTTCTTTCGGAACCCGTGAAAGCAAAGAATTTTTTACGGGAATTGATTCTTATGCCGAAGGTGCTACCCGGCTTGTCAACGAATGACCTTCCAAAACAAATGCTGTCCGTAATGAATTATAAAGGAAATGGAAAGGAAATTGACCACCCCGTTCTTACGCGCTGCAAATCCGAGTGGGTCATTACAAGCAATAACCGAGTCACATTTAAGGATTATTCAAAAACCAACTACGAAGAGTTTACCCTTCACAAACGGAACGACAATGATCAGAATGCCCATTTTGCGCAAGAAAGAAGGGACCATTATGAAAACAAACGAGTGATTTCTTGAATTTTCGGAGAAGCCGATTGTAAGTACCCCTAAAAAGCAGACAGTTTAAAACTTAAGTATTAATCTTAAATTTAAACTGCCATGAAAAAATCCCGATTCACGGAGGCGCAGATCGTCTCCGCCCTTAAAAAACAAGAAGCCGGCA
>Ga0194116_10000492_pt1 | contig 68922 bp, 68 predicted proteins | sample TA2MahsurfametaG_4_FD_148617 | JGI IMG/M metagenome (GOLD analysis project Ga0194116, IMG submission 148617) | Freshwater microbial communities from Lake Tanganyika, Tanzania - TA2015008 Mahale S9 surface | ecosystem: Environmental > Aquatic > Freshwater > Lake | place: Tanzania: Lake...
TGTTTTAGGCGGCGGCATGGCGAATGTCGGCGAGCTCTACGAGCGGCTGCCGCCGCTTATTCGTCGCCATGTTTTCTCGGACGTCTGGGATTCGCGGGTCGTACCTGCGAAGTGGGGCGACTCATCTGGCGTGCGCGGGGCAGCGCGACTCTGGCAGCGTACAAAGTAATCGATCTGACAGCCCCGAGCTTCGTTCGAATTTCTGTTTGCAAGCCTCGAGCAGGGTTTGCGGATCACCCCAGATTTCCACATCGTTCCGGGCTCGACTGACTGCGGTATAGAGCAACTCTCGTGTCATAAGCGGATTTGAAGCCTGCGGGAGTATCATGAGAACGCGGTCGAACTCCGAGCCTTGACTGCGGTGTACCGTGAGCGCATATGCCGATTCATGGGGCGGGAGCCTGAGTGCCGACACGGTACGCAGCGCTCCATCAAACGACGGAAAAAATACCTGCATGATCGCACTCTGCGGATCGCGCACCATGATTCCACCATCTCCGTTGTAGAGCTGCAGGTCGTGATCATTACGGGTAAGCACAATCGGTCTGCGCTCCCGGGTATCAAGCAGTGCCTCGATGATTTCATTGATGGCGTCGACTCCGAACGGTCCGCGGCGTAGCGGGCAGAGGATACGACTGCGGCCAAGCCCCGCCAGCATCGCGGCCGGATCGGCCTCTGCCAGGGCTTTACGCAGGCTGCCGAGTGCTGCTGAATCGCGTAATGCATTAGTCAGTCGCGTGCGCTCGGGGAGGGGGCATAGCCGAATGTCGGCGTACTGCCCAGAGTTGAGAAGAACCAGCGCCTGCTCGCCATCGCCCTTGCGAATGGCGTTGCAAAGCAAGCCGATGCCGCTCTCTGCGCCGTAGCGATACTGCTTTTGCAGCGCAATCCGCGCAGCACCCAGCGTTGGACTCTGGCTTGCTGCATGGGCGATATCAGTGAGGACTGCACCGGCCTCTACCGAGGCCAGTTGATGAGGATCACCCACAAGTACGATTTCTGCAGCGGGGTTGAGGGCGGCAAACAGCTTCGCCATCAATGGCAGATCGACCATCGAAGCTTCATCGACGATCACGACATCGGCCGGCAACGGATGGTCGGCATTGTGCTTGAAGAATGCGGAGTCGTTGCGTGAGCCAAGCAGTCGGTGCAGGGTCGAGGCGGAGCGGGGCAGATGTGCACGTTGCTCGGCCGACAACTCGGCAAGAGTTTCCAGTTTCTCGAGTCTTTGTCGCAGACTCTCTTCCATGCGATGCGCGGCCTTGCCGGTGGGCGCGGCAAGCGCGATGACTGCCTGGGGATTGCGCGCGAGGACAGCGAGCAACTCATCGATGATGCGCGTGGTTTTTCCAGTGCCGGGCCCTCCCACGATGACCCGGAAACGCCCCGCCGCAACGCGCGCGAGTATATTTTTGGCAAGGCTACGCTCGTAGTCGTCGTAGCGATGCAAATACAGTCGACCGCTCGAATCGAGTACGAGCGGTAAAAAAGCCGGCTCACCGATCGCCACGACACCACTACGCTCGAGATCGTCTCGCCAGATCTCGAGATTCGGCCATGGCATGAGCTTCGCAATCGACGACTCCGATTCTTTGGGCGGTTGCGACAAATCGAGACAAACATTTCCCTGACGCAGCATCAGACTGGTGAGGGCTGTCGCGTATCCGATGAGCTGCGAGCCGGCGCGGGCACGAGCGGCGAGCTGCCTTGCCAAGTGTCGGTCGAGAGTCGAGAAACTCTCGTGTGCCAGAAATGACTCGAGATCAGCGTTCGTCATTGCCGCCATTTCCGAAAACTACATCGCCCAAGTTTTGCAGGAAGTTCTGCGTTGGTCTTGCGAAGTGCACGCCGCGCTCGACAACCGCAGGGTCGAGTCCCCGTACAAAGATGTAGAAGATGCCCCCGAAATGCTGCTCGTATTGGTAATCGGGCAGACGACTTGTCAAAAAACGCTGCAGCGCGAGTGCATATAGCCAAGACTGCAGATGATAGAAGTTGTCTGCCATGGCGCGATCGAGACGCTGCGGTGCGTAATCCTTGGTCGAATTGCCCAGCCAGTTGGATTTCCAGTCGGCGAGGTAATACCGCCCCTGATGCCGAAACACCAGATCCATAAAACCGCGTAAATAGCCATCGAGTGGATCGAACTGCAGACGTTCGATGGTGTTCGGCAGGCTGCTCGCGTTGTCGACTTTGCAGACGGTCGCGAGCTCACGGGTCGTAAAAGATCTGACCGGGTAGTAAAACTCTGCCTCGTTGATTCGATCATCTGGTCCGACTTCGGCGAGCCTGACTACACGATCTGCCGCTGGGAGCGGATGCTTCAGCAGCATCACAAGTTGTTCGCGGACGGCACCATGCAAGTCATCATCGAGCAAGAGCGGCGCGAAATATTGATCGACCAGGGAGTGCAGCGCGGCAGGCTGCCGAAAGTCGACGTACTCGAGCACTGCGTGCAGGGCAATACCGGTGGCAGCGCCACGCGGGAGCCTGAAAATAGGCGCGACATGCTGCTCTTGATTGTGTTCAAGAGGCGACGACGTCGGAAAATCGTCATGATCTTGCGCTCGTTCCTCGACGGCGCCAGAAACCAGGCGACTGAAGCTGCCCACCAAGAGTCCCTGTGCAAGGCTACGCTTAGGCTCGCGGACTGAAATCTCGGCGGTCTGCGCGCTGACCTCGGCAGTCGATGAGATCGAGGTCGACACCGTCATTTCCAAGCGTTGCCGACGGCACTCGCGGACGCCGATCTGTTGCGGATATCGTCTCGCAAGCTCGTGAGCCGTCGCGATGACTTCGCCACCCAGCACCGCCGCCACAGCAGATTTGGGCGGCAAGCTTTCTTTCGTCTCGGTGACGTAAAGATAACAACGCTGTACCGCGCGCGTCACGGCTGTATAGAGCAGGCGTAAGTCCTCACCCAATAACTCCGCTGCGGCAAGTGCCTTGTGACGCGAATCTGCTTCGTCACTGAGATCGAGAGTCATGCGAAAAGGTGCATGCTCTTCGTGAAACAAAACATCTTTTACATTCTTTGATGAGTTGTGGGATGGGCAAAACACCACCGGATATTCCAAGCCCTTGGCGTTGTGGATGGTAACGAGCCTGACGGCGTCGTCGTCTGTGTCGAGGCGCTGGATGTCCTGCTCTGCGCGAGTCCCTGGTTTTGCTTGCTGTGTACGAATCCAGGTCACGACTCCTGCCGGCGCCAAATGGTCGTGGTGTTCCGCGTCTTGCGCGAGTTCGCCGAGGTGTAACAGGTTCGTCAGCTTGCGCTCGCCGGCCCGCTGTGACACCAGGCGCCGTCGTAACCCTTCATTGACGATCAAGTCGCGAAACATCGACGCGAAACCACGTCGGTGCCAGCGGTCGCGCAAGCGCGAAAATGTGTCGACCCATCGCGTCCACTCTGCATCGTTCGACTCGAGGTGCAAGAGGGTGTCAGCGGTCATACCAAAGCAAGACGCCGTCAAGGCGGTACGCAGTACCCGCGGATTACCGGGTTCGAGAACAGCGTCCAGAATCCGCAGCAACTCGTCTGTCTCGGGAGAGTCGAATACGCTCTGCTGGGTTTGTCGGACTACTGGAATATTCATCGAGCGCAGCTTTTCTTCGATATTCGCAGCCTCGTGATGCGAGCGCACCAGCACGGCGATATCCGATGCCTGCAGTGCCCGCTCAGCCAGTCGATAGCCGCGCAGAAGTTCTCGAATTTCGAGTACGACATCACTAGCGATCGATTCGCGGGTCTCGTCGCTTTCGCTCACGGTCACCATGACTAGTGGCGCTGTCGATTTTTCATTGCGGCGCGCGAGTGCTTGTTTTGCGGCGCGCTCGCCGTTCCCATAAGCCGTCAAAAAGCGAATCTCCTCGGCGCGGAAACAGTTTTCCTGATGCGCGAACAGGTGATTCACCGCCTCCACCAACTCCACGCTCGAGCGATAGTTCGTTCTGAGGGTGCGAATCCGTGACGGATTCGACTGGCTCAGCGCTCGATGTACCCCGAGATACGTGAATAAATCGGCACCGCGAAATCCGTAGATGGATTGCTTCGGGTCTCCAATCAACATCAATATCTGCGGCGGCTGCGCGAACAGCTTACTGAAGATCTCGTATTGCAGCGGATCGGTATCCTGAAACTCGTCGATCAGCGCTGCTCGATACTGACTGCGGACCGCCTTTACCAGTGCATCTGCGTGCGCGCCACGAAGCGCGTCACGCGTCAGCGTCGGCATGTCATCGAAACTCATAACAGCACGAGCAGCTTTGAGTTTCGGCAGTGCGGATACAGCAAAACTCAGGAACTCATGCCGCAGTGCGGCGGTCCACGCGTGTCTAGCCTCGGTAAACCGACCGCAGAGATCGAAGAACGCGTCATCCGGGAAGCGCAGGCCTTTTTTGGTCTGGGCGATCAGACGTTTTGACTCTATGGCCTCCGAGCGCATTGCATCGATCGCTTGGATAGCGTCGGGGCTGATGACCGATGACTCACTCCACGCCGAAAGCGCCTGGCTGAACTTTCGTAGGCGGTCTTTGCCGAACCCTTTGCTCTTGTCCTTGCTGATCCCCGGATGATCAAATAGTTGCAGCAGTCGATCGCCTTCGCGCCGCCATCGGTTACGCAGATCTTCACCCACCGCCACCAGTATTTTCATCGCCTCTGCCGGGCTCAGCGTTTTGCTCGGCAGAATCTGCAGATCGGGATGCCGCGAAAGCTTTAGTAACAGTGATGCCCCGTCATCCGGCGTCAGCTCGGCGTACTGTGCGAGTGCCGCCACGAATGGATTTGTAAGATCTTGCTGCTGCTGCCAAAAATCATGCGCGACCTCGTACACCAGTTCGGTGGTATCGCGAATGACTTCGGCTTGGAAAGGCGCGTTACCCTCGAAAGCGTTATCACGCAGCAGTTTTTTACAGAATCCGTGGATCGTGGAGATCGTAGCCTCATCGAATGAGGCCAAGGCGAGGGCGATGCGCCTTCGGGCTACATCGGTTGAAACTCCCGCCAACTCGATGGCGCGGATCACGGGGTCTTTATGGGTCCTCGTCGCCAGTTCCTCATCCACTTGCATGAGTCGCGCACGGATGCGCTCACGCAGCTCCAGTGTTGCGGCTTCGGTGAAGGTCACGACCAAAATATTGCGCAGCACCAACTCCTCTATGGCGATGAGTCGGACGACGATTCCCGAGATGGTGTAGGTTTTGCCTGTGCCCGCACTCGCCTCAAGTAAAGTCACGCCTGATTGCAGCGCTGTTGTTCCGAGGTGGAATTCTTCGGATCCGCTCACGGTAGCTTTCCGTCAAGGTGTTCGGTCAGCGGCCTGAAGATATCGAGCGCGAGTTTCGCGAACTCGGTATCGAGTGGTGAAAATCCGGAAAAGACGAGTGCGTTCCAAGGATCATCCGCCTCGCCGGCGACACCCGCGTATGCGTTGCCTGACCATGCGCGCGCCGCAGCACGCAACGCGGTTTGAGTGTCGCCCCCGTTCTGCCCCAGGATCGAGCGTGCGTATGCGGAAGAACTCTCAGGGAAAAACGGCAGCGGTACCGTCAGACCACGCCAGTAGGTGGCGAGGAGCTCTTTAATCAAAGTTTGCGTTTGAGTTACCGATTTGGGGGGACGGAATTTACGGATTTCGCTGTTCCGATCGATGAGTACCGTTTCGGTGCCGGGTGCGATCAGGTTGACCAGCAAGTGCTCAATCCAGGCGGCGATAACATCTTTTGCCTTGAGATTCGCGCAGCGAAATCGACAGAGTCGACCCGCATAGAGACTATCTATTTCACCGGCTATGGTCCACGGATCGTTCTGCCAACGGAGTTGCAGTAGTGTACGAGCGGCGCCGTTGAGCTCAGAGCGGACGGTCTCGAGAAATACTGCGACCGCTCTTTCGATTTGATGTTCGGCAAGAACACCGAATGCACCTACAGGCAGGCGACCTCGTGCGCGCGCTATCTGATAGGTGGGCAAGTCGTTCGCCTTCAGCAGTGCATCGAGTCTGGCTTGCTGCAGGTTGTAAGTCTCGAGGCTGTCGAGTTCCAGAGGCTCATGGGATCTCAGCGGATTCGCTTCGCGCCGGATACGTACGCCGAGTCGCCATTCGCAGATTCTCCGCGCGGGATGCACAAAAAACTCGACCAGCTTCGATGGTGAAAGTCGACGCCAATCCTCCTCGGGGTCGGGTAAAGCTTCTTCGAAGAGTTTGTGTGCACGAGTGTCGCCGATGATGAGCACTCGCGCAGCCTGAGCATTATCTTTCGAAAAACTTTGCTCCGGTCCTTCTTCGAAGTAATAACGACTGAATGCTTGCAGTCGATGTCGTATCACCCGATGTCCGTGTCGATGAGGGTCTGCAGCAAAACCTCGATCGAGATAGTCGAGCAGCTCGGTGACCACTCCCGACGCTGGGGCCTGCGTGGCGTCACGCTGCGACTGGCCGACGTAGCTGATGCAAAGATGCTCGCGCGTACTGAGCAGTGCTTCCAGGAAAAGATAGCGATCATCGTCACGCAATGATCGATCACCCTTGCGCGGCTCGGTGGCCAGCAAATCAAAACTCGGTCGACTATCTTGCCGCGGAAAGTCGCTCTCGTTCATGCCAAGCAGGCAGACGACGCGGGCTGGAATCGCCCGCATGGGCTTCAGCGAGCAAAACGTGACGCGGCCATCGAGGAAGCCGCCGGCGACGGCGGTCTCATGCAGCCGATGGTCAAGACTCTCGATGATGACCTCGGCGGGAACCCGTTCATCGCGCTGCCAAGGATCACTGTCGGCCAGCGCGCTCAGCACGTCACGAAGGACATGCAGATCGACAGCAAAGTTTGTTTCGGTACCGAAAAGCCGCTGGATGGAGTGTAGCAAGGCGCGTCCCCATTGCGGCCGAGTTTTCGGCAGTCGCATCGCTTCGGCAATCTCGCGCAGACAGTCGAGCGCGATCAGCAAACGATCGAGGGTGTCGAGGTGGTCGCCCTCCATCTCGGTGTAGGGCAACAGTTCTGCGTATAGGCGCCGCCCTTCGCCATTCATGGCGTAACCGAGGATCCAAGTTGCTGTGCCGTGTGCCCAGGAAAATTCTGCGCTGCCTGCGAGGCCCAATCTTGCCCGGTGCGCGGCATCGAGGCCGCGGATGATGCCGCTGTCGTCAACCCAGCGTCGAATGCGCTCGAGATCAAGCGCTGTCAGTTCAAATCGGGTGCGGACCAGCTCGCTCTCAAGTACATCGAGAACGCGCGAATTCGCAAAATTCGAGATACCGAGTTCGATAACGCGCAGAAAAACATCTATGACCTTGCTGCGAGTACGCGATGACTGATCTGCCAGCGAGTAGGGGATGCGTGCCAAGTCACTTTCCGGTGTGTCAAAGACTGCACGGATGTAGGGCGCATGGGATTCGATATCGGGTGCCATCACCAGCACGTCACGTGGCTGCAGCGATGGATCATCCTGGAAGAGTCGCAGCAAATGATCGTGCAGTACTTCAATTTCGCGCAAGGCGCTATGGCAGGAGTGCACTTCGATCGAGCGGTCGTTTTCATCGATCGCTTCTCTGGTGTCATCCTGAGTTCGATCATGCAGCTCGAGTAAATCGTTCTGTAGCCGATCGAGAACACTTGTTGTGCAGGCGGGCACGAAAGTTTCGCTGGCCTGTTGGATTTCGCAGGCAAGCAATTGGTCGAGCAGGTCGCGGCCGAGCTTGCCGAAGGAGTTCGCCAGCGGATTTCCCTCGCGGGGAGCACTCGCGGCCGCACTCTTCAGTCGTTGTTTTTCGGTGACGAGGTCGCTCCAGTAATGATGGGTAGGCGACAGCACGTAAAAATCAAGGCGAGTTTTCAGCGCTGCTTTGTGCAACACGTCGAGAAAAGCGGGTGGCAAGGTACTCAGGCCAAAAATACTGAGTTGGCGAGGAAGTGCGACGTTCTCGAGCTCGGTATCGGTGAGCTCGATCACGGCGGCATGCAGATCGACGAAAGATTCGTCGTTTCCGAGGTCTTTGCGCAACGTTCGCCACAAGTGTCCTTGCCAGCCGCCTGCGGCAGCATCGTCATTCCAGCCGCGCAGTATCTGTGGCCGATAAACTTGATACTGATCGAACAGGCTGGCGACCCGACGCGCGAGCTCGAATCGGCGCTGCGCTGTCCCACCCTGCAAGTAAGCAGCGACCAGCTCAAAATTTTCGCTGCTCATGAATTCGGGCAGACGGTCGTACAGCCACCAGGTCATAGCGTCGCGCCCATAGCGGACCGAGCAACGTCGCTGGCCACCGAGCATCGCTGCAGCGAGCTCATCAACCATGCCACGCAGAAAAGGGAACTTGAGCCCCATCGCGAGACCGCTGCGGCTGGCGATTTGCATCGAGAGCCACCGAGCGGTGTCGGCACTCGAGACCACCACGGCCTGTGGTGTCATCGGGTCGACGGGTGTTGCCCCTAGGCCGAGGGTAAGCTGCTCCGCCAGACTCTCGAGCCGGTTCGAGAGGTGGAGGAAGAGATGGGAATTGCGTGCCGTAGCCATGAGGTAGCGGATAGTATCCCGCAGGTCAGGCTCAATGTTTGAGCTCGTCGAGAAGCTGCTCCACGAGGAAACTCATGACCCGCTTGCCCGCAAGATTTTCTGCGGTTGCCGTTGGCCTGTTATGGGCGCTGTCGACGTCCGCGAGCGCAGCGCCCGATGCGCCGGCCGCACAACCCCTATCGGCCAGCGAATTTCGCGCGGTTTTACAAAAGCAGCAAGGCAAGGTCCTGGTGGTGAACTTCTGGGCGACGTGGTGTGTGCCGTGTTTGCGTGAAGTCCCTGATCTGCTGAAGCTCGAGTCCGAATTTGGCTCGAGGGGCGTCAAGCTGATCGGGGTGGCGGTTGACGACCCTGCTCCTCAAGCCGCACAGGTCGAGCAATTCCGTCGCAAATATTTTCCAACCTTTCTGACTTACGCTCGGGTTGGCCCCGAGATGGATGAGTTGGCGAGCGTGATCGATCCGACGTGGAACGAGGTCGTGCCGACGACCTACATCATCGATCGGCGTGGCAAGGCTGTTGCACGCATTCAGGGTAAGAAAAGTCTGGATGAGTTCCGCGCCACGTTGGAGAAGGCGCTCTAAGTTTGCACGACTTGTTCGTCAAAGAAAATCGATAGTCGTCGTCAACTCTTTGAGTATCCGCGCGCTCTTGACCGTGAATTTCATTGCGGGTGTGCCACCGGGCGGGACGGTTGCTGTCGGATCGTATTCGCTGCGTGTCGGGTCAGCGTCTACATCGGCCTGACAAGTGGCTGCGACGGTGTAGTCTCCGGCAGCCGGAAACTGGAACGAGTGGTTGACCGGTGCCCCCGGGGCTGCGGGCGTCAATGGCTGATAGATCAGCGGATCGACGCCATGGGTAGCTACGCCGTCCATATCATCTGGCGTCACGCTGCTGCCCTCATGGACGTACACGCCCCGGCTTGCAGTTCGCGACGGTCGTCTGTTGCGCGAGCGCGAGTGCGGCAATATCCACGGTCCCCTTGAGCGCCCCGACTTCGAGCAGGTCGACCAGGCGCAGGCTGGGTTTGAGAATCCAGTTAGGACTCTGCCCTGGCGGGGCCACGACAGATTTACGCAGGTCAAAGTCGATCATCAGTCGAGTGGTTGCGCGTTGCGCTACCACGAAAGGTTTGGACAGTTTCAGCCCTGTTTCCGCGCCACTGGGAATATAAAGGGGGAACTGGCGGCCATCCCGCAACTTGATGTACGAGCCACTCTGTAAATTTTCTTCGGCAGTGATTCGTAATCGCAACCATTGATAGTTGCCGGGCAGTACGGCTTGGTTATCGAGCAGATTGAAGCTGGCAACGTCCCGATAGCGCAGCAGGTCGATGCGCTTCGGGGTATCGAAGTTGATGGTGATAGTGCTCTCAGGACTGCGCTGCAGCTCAACTCCAGTCACCACCACGACGATCTCTGCCGCGTCGTCGCCCGGGGCGTCGGTGATCCCGAGGGTGACGAATCCACTGTCCGGGGCTATCGATGTCGAATTGGCACCGTTGCTACTGCCGTCGCTGCAGCCGGCGCTCGCCAGCAGCAGAACCATGCACAAGGCACTGAACAGGATTGCGGGTGACCATCGCGATGACATATTTAGCATGCCGACAGCCTAGAAGGGCGCTCAATCGGCTGACTGAACGGTTCGATACCGATATCAAAGGTGGCACGCGCACGGGCGTTCGAGATTCACGTTCGGCGTTTTCGCCTGCGATAACTCCTCGTTGGTTTATAGTAGGGATGTCCGAAAAGGCCGGGGTTTTCCATGAACGAGACGGTCAAATACCGTCCGGGTGAAGTGCTTTTCAAAGAGGGTGATGTGGGTGGCGACTTGTACGTCATTCGCAGTGGGCGTGTGCGCGTTTATCGAGAACGGAACAATCTCGAGGTCATGTTCGCCGACGTCGGCCCCGGAGAAGTCTTCGGCACGATGACCTTGCTGAACAACGAGCCTCGAACCGCCAGCGTTCGCGCCCTCGAGCCGGTCGAGGCCGTCGTCATGAGTGCTTCGGTATTCGCCAGCAACATCAAAGACTTGCCCAAATGGGTAGTTGCCGTTCTCAAAGATTTGGCGGCCCGCGTCGAAAATGCCAACGAAATGCTCGTGCAGGCCTCGCTGCAGGACAAGCGTCTGCGCTATGAACTCAGCAACGCCTTTCATCATTTGGGCCAGCTTGCGCATTTGGTTGCGTTCGTGATACGCCGGTCGACGGGTATAGATGATGACAGTAAATTCACGCCCTTCAAGGACGTGATCGCGCAAGCCGAGCCTATGCTCAATTTGCGCTATGAGTATCTGGCGCAGTTGTGATCGGTGATCGCCGCGTCGGGTGTCGTCAAAGAGGCAGCCAACTACAAGTATGGTGTCGTTTTGCGTGATCCTTATCCGCGAATGCTCGAGGCGCTTGGCGATTACGCCTATCAGGTCGCGCGTAAAGGAATCGACGATGAAGATCTATCGAGGAAAGTCGTGGAGTCGGCTGCCGAATCTCGACGAGCGATCTTCGAGAAAAATTGTCTTAGCGTACTTGACGCCGAGATCAAGGCGTCTGTAACCAGCAAGGTTTACCGGTGAGCGAATCGCGCGATCAGGCGAGTATCTATCCGAATCTGCTTGCGCCGCTGGATCTCGGCTTCACCACGCTGCGAAACCGCGTGGTTATGGGCTCGATGCATACCGGGCTCGAAGATCGCGCCGAGCATCTGCCGCGACTCGCCGAATACTTCGCGGCGCGGGCACGTGGCGGTGTTGGTTTGATGGTCACGGGCGGCTATGCACCCAACGTCGAAGGCTGGTTGAGCCCGTTTGCCTCGCGACTCGCCACCCGCAAGGCCGCAGTGCAACATCAAAGAATTACGGATGCAGTACATGCCGAGGGTGGACGGATCGCGCTGCAAATCCTGCACGCAGGCCGCTATGGCTATCACCCCCTCTCGGTTGCGCCCTCACGAATACGCTCGCCGATCACGCCCTTCACGCCGCGGGCGCTGACTGCGGGCGGTGTCGAGCGACAGATCCGCGCCTTCGTGCGCTGCGCTCGGCTGGCGCGTGAGGCTGGCTACGACGGCGTCGAGGTGATGGGTTCGGAGGGCTATTTCATCAATGAATTTCTAGTCGCAGCGACCAATAGACGCACCGATCAGTGGGGTGGAGGTCTCGAAAATCGGATGCGCCTGCCCGTCGAGATCGTGACGCGAATTCGCGAGGCGGTCGGTCGCGACTTCATCATCATCTATCGACTCTCGATTATCGATCTCATCCCCGAAGGCCAATCTTGGGACGAGGTGGTGCAGCTTGCCAAATCGGTCGAGCGTGCCGGTGCAAGCATCATCAACTCGGGGATCGGTTGGCACGAGGCGCGCATTCCCACCATTGCCACTTCCGTTCCGCGCGCGGCGTTCACTTGGGTGACGCGCAAGCTCAGGAGTGAACTCGCGATACCGCTGTGCGCCAGTAATCGGATCAACACGCCGGAGGTAGCGGAGCGTGTGCTCGCCGAAGGCGATGCTGATCTGATCTCCATGGCGCGACCGCTGCTGGCCGATCCCGACTTCGTGCGTAAAGCGAGCGAGGGTCGCGCACGCAGCATCAATACCTGCATTGCCTGCAACCAGGCCTGTCTCGACCACACTTTCTCGCGGCAGATAGCAAGTTGTCTCGTCAATCCCTATGCCTGCCACGAAACCGAAATCAACAAAAAACCGGCAGCAAGCAGCAAGCGCATCGCCGTCGTGGGCGCAGGCCCTGCGGGGCTGGCTGCGGCCACGACGCTTGCCGAGCGCGGGCATCAGGTCACGCTGTTCGAGGCAGATACGCGCATTGGTGGTCAGTTCAATCTCGCCAAGCGTATTCCTGGCAAAGAAGAATTCGACGAAACACTACGTTACTTTACGGAGCGACTGCGCGAAACCGGCGTCGATGTAAAACTTGGCCGTGCGGTCTCGGCAGACGATATTGTTGCTGCGGGCTTCGACGAAGTGATCATCGCGAGCGGTGTGACACCTCGCGATCCAAAGATTTCCGGGCAATCGCACCCGTCGGTTATGAGCTATTTCGATGTGCTGACCGGTCGGCGCAGCGTTGGTGCACGAGTCGCGATTCTGGGTGCGGGCGGTATCGGTTTCGACGTCGCCGAATTTCTGGTGCACGAGGGGCATTCGACGACGCTCGATCTGTCTGCATGGCGACGTGAGTGGGGCGTCACCGACCCCGCGCTCGCGCGCGGTGGATTGACCACTCCGCTACCCGCGCTACCGGCGCGCGAGGTGTATTTGTTGCAGCGCAAGGCGGGGCGACCCGGCGCGAGTCTAGGCAAAACCACGGGCTGGATTCACCGCGCTGCACTCAAAATGAAGCGTGTACAGATGCTGCCAGGCGTCAAATACCAGCATATCGATGACGCGGGTCTGCACATCCTCGAGGGCGAGCAGCCGCGCACCCTCGTCGTAGACAACATCGTGCTGTGTACGGGCCAAGAACCCCGCAGAGATCTCGAGGCGCCGCTGCGTACTGCGGGGGTGTCGGTGCACCTCGTGGGTGGTGCCGATGTCGCCGCTGAGCTCGATGCCAAGCGCGCGATCCATCAGGCGACTTTGCTGGCGCTGACGCTTTAGGGCCCGCCACGCAGGCGAGGGACTGCCGGTCGGCCTGCCGACGGAGCGCTTTCGAGTATCATTTGCGCCCCGGGGTACGTTCTGCCCCGCAGCCAGTTTGACGAGGTCGACATGCCCCTGACGATAGGTGTCCTGCGGGAAACCTTTGCCGGTGAAAAGCGCGTGGCCGCAGCTCCCGAAGTGGTCGAAAAGCTGCTCAAGCTCGGCTTCGGTGTCTGCGTCGAGTCCGGTGCCGGCGAGGCCGCAAATTTCAGCGATGCTGCGTTTACCGCAGCAGGGGCAAGCATTGCTGCCAGCGCGAGTGAGCTGCTGGCCACGTCCGACATCGTGTTCAAGGTACGCGCCCCGTCTACGCAAGAAGTCGCAGCGATGCGACCGGGTACCACCTTGATCAGCTTCATCTGGCCGGCGCAGAACCCGGAACTCATGAAGCAGATGGCCGAGCGTCGTTTGACCGTGCTGGCCATGGACAGCGTGCCGCGAATTTCGCGTGCTCAAAAAATGGACGCGTTGTCGTCCATGGCCAATATTGCCGGCTATCGTGCTGTCATCGAGGCTGCGCATCACTTCGGGCGATTCTTTACCGGGCAGATCACCGCTGCGGGCAAGGTGCTACCGGCCAAAGTATTCGTCATCGGTGCGGGTGTGGCAGGCCTTGCGGCGCTCGGCGCTGCGGTCGGACTCGGCGCGATCGTTCGCGCCAACGATACGCGCCCGGAGGTCGGCGATCAGGTGAAGTCGATGGGTGCTGAATTCGTGCCCGTCGATTATCAGGAAGAAGGCAGCGGCGTTGGCGGCTATGCCAAAGTCATGAGCGAGGGCTTTCAGAAAGCGCAGCGCGATGTATTTGCCAAGCAGGCCAAGGACGTCGACATCATCATCACGACGGCGCTCATTCCCGGCAAGCCAGCCCCCAAATTGATCACGGCAGACATGGTTCGTTCGATGCGGCCGGGTAGCGTCATCGTCGATCTGGCCTCGGAGCAGGGCGGTAACTGCGAACTGACCGTGCCGGGCGAGGTCGTGGTGCGTGAGGGCGTGACGATCATCGGTTACACCGATTTGCCGAGCCGACTCTCGAAGCAGGCGTCGACGCTGTATGCCACCAATTTGCTGCGGCTTACCGAAGAACTCTGCAAGACCAAAGATGGCAACATCAACGTCAATTTTGAAGACGAGGCTATCCGCGGAGCGACGGTAATCAAGGAAGGCGGGGTAACTTGGCCGCCACCACCGCCGCGACTTTCAGCGGCTCCGCCACTGGCGAAGGCTGCTGCCGTCACGGCGCCTGCCGCAGCAAAGAAATCTTCCCATGGGCACGGCGGTGGCGGCGAGCCCATGTCGGGCCAGTCACTTGCCGGTGTCTTTGCCGTAGGCGCTGCGCTTTTCTGGTTGATTGGTGCTTATGCGCCCGCCTCGTTCCTCGGTCACTTCACGGTCTTTGTGCTGGCCTGTTTCATTGGCTACATGGTGATCTGGAACGTTACGCCATCGCTGCATACGCCATTGATGAGCGTGACCAACGCCATTTCCAGCATCATTGCCGTTGGCGCCATCGTGCAGGTCGCGCCACCCTTGAGCGAGGGGGTGACTGATCGACCCGATGCGCTGATTTTAGGTCTTGCCGTAGCGGCGCTTGCGCTGACGGCGATCAACATGTTCGGCGGCTTCGCCGTGACTCGTCGCATGCTCGCGATGTTCCGCAAGTAAGAGGCTGCCGACATGTCCGAAAATCTCGCTACTGTTGCTTATCTCGGCGCCGCCATTCTCTTCATCATGAGTCTCGGCGGTCTGTCGAATCCCGAGACCTCGCGGCGCGGCAATCTCTACGGCATGGTGGGCATGGCCCTCGCGGTTCTCGCCACTGTGCTTGGTCCGCGGGTCGATCTGGGTGCGGGACTGCCGTGGATCGTCGGCGCCTTGGCCATTGGTGCTGCCATCGGTTTGTATGCGGCGCGTACCGTGCAGATGACGCAGATGCCCGAGCTCGTTGCCTTGATGCACAGCCTCGTGGGCCTCGCCGCTTGCTTTGTCGGCTTCGCGAGTTACGTCGACACCTCGATCGTCTACGAGGGCGCCGAAAAAGCCATTCACGAAGTCGAGATTTACATCGGCATCCTGATCGGTGCTGTGACGTTCTCGGGCTCGGTCATCGCATTCGGCAAGCTGTCGGGCAAAATCAGCGGCAAACCGCTGCTATTGCCCGCGCGGCACTGGCTCAATCTTTTGGCCTTGCTGGTGGTGATCTGGCTTGGCGTGCAGTTTGTTGCAGCGCCGAGTATCGAGGCGGGGATGATGCCGCTACTCATCATGACGGTCATCGCGCTGCTCTTCGGCATACACATGGTAGTCGCCATTGGCGGTGCCGACATGCCGGTCGTGGTGTCGATGCTTAACAGCTATTCGGGTTGGGCTGCTGCGGCCACGGGCTTCATGCTGGCCAACGATTTGCTGATTGTCACCGGTGCGCTTGTCGGCTCATCGGGCGCCATCCTCTCCTACATCATGTGCCGCGCCATGAACCGCAACTTCGTCAGCGTCATTGCCGGTGGCTTCGGCACTACCGGCGGTACGACGCCTGCAGCCGCAAGCGGGGCGCAGCCCGCAGGCGAGGTGATATCGGTAAGCGCCAGCGAAACGGCGGAGATGCTGCGTTCGGCACGGAACGTCATCATCATTCCGGGTTATGGCATGGCGGTAGCGCAGGCGCAGCATACGGTCTACGAAATCACCAAACTGCTGCGCGAGAAAGGCGTGAACGTGCGCTTTGCCATTCATCCGGTCGCAGGGCGCATGCCTGGGCACATGAATGTGCTGCTCGCCGAAGCCAAAGTACCGTACGACATCGTGCTCGAGATGGACGAGATCAACGACGATTTCCCGGGTACCGACGTGTCGATCGTGATCGGCGCGAACGATATCGTGAATCCGGCCGCTGAAGATGATCCGACGAGCCCGATCGCCGGCATGCCCGTGTTGCAGGTCTGGAAGTCGAAAACTTCGATCGTGATGAAGCGCTCGATGGCTTCGGGTTATGCGGGCGTCGACAACCCGCTGTTCGTCAAGGACAACAACCGCATGCTCTTCGGCGATGCAAAGAAAATGCTCGATGAGGTACTGGTGGCGCTGAAGAGCTGAGAGGCGCCGATTTCGCGTTCGCTGCTAGTCGTAAAGCAATGCGCGTTGTCTTGCGATGGCGAACTCTTTGGTGTTCGACAGCCAGGAGTTTTCTATCGCGGCGATATCCATCCCGGCCTCGAGCTGTTGACGCAAGCTCAGACTTCCCCAGTGTGTGCCAATGGCCCGATCTTCGCGAAATACGATGCGTTCCGGATATAGCCTGCGTAGTGTGCTGAGGATCGCAACCGCCGAGCGCAATGGTCGGTAGGCCGACGGATGGGTAATGCGCAGGCGGACGCCCTGCATCGGCGCATCGCGATACTTGCCATAAAACGGCTTGTAGTGGATGGCCTGGAAAAGTACGCCCGGAAGCTGCAAGGCCTGCAGCGACTCTTCGAGCCGGGCGGCATCCAAAAACGTCGCGCCGATGATTTCAAACGGCATCGTTGAACCGACACCCTCGTTAATATCTTTGACCGTCGAGGCCACCATACCGGTAGTGGTGTACAGATAGGCTTGGGTTACCGAGGGAACATGGGGCGAGGTGATGCTCCAGATGAGGCCTGTGTCATCCCAGCTCATCGAGCGTCGCCAGCCGCGCATCGGCACCACACGCAGATCGCAGCCGATGCCGAGTTGGTCATTGAAATAGCGACCCACTTCGCCGAGCGTCATGCCATGCGTCACTGGCACCGGACCCCAGCCGATAAAGCTGCGGAAGCGATCTTCGACGAGCGTACCCTCAAAGTTCAGCCCACTCAGGGGATTCGGCCGATCCAGGACCACGAGCGGAATACGCGTCGCAGCGCATGCATGCAGTGCTTCCCCAAGCGTTGAAATATACGTGTAGGTGCGCGAACCAATATCCTGAATATCGAAAAGAATCACTTCGACGCCAGCCAGCGCCGTCTTCGAGGGGCGCTTTTCTTTGCCATAGAGACTCACTACGGCGACGCCGGTCTTCGGATCACGCCCGTCAGCGATGGTTTCGCCAGCGGGAACTTCACCGCGGATGCCGTGCTCAGGACCAAACAGTCTGATCAAAGACAATCGCGAATCTCCGGCGAGCCGATCGACTGTCGGCACCAGGTTGCCGTCGACGCCAGACGGGTTGGTGATCAGTCCCACGCGCTTGCCCGCCACCAGTTCGAGATAAGGGCTGCCCGGCGCTAGTAGAACGTCGATTCCGAGTTCCACCTTGCGCTGCTCGGCCGATAGGCCTGGCAGCGAAGTCAGCAGTGACCAGACCAATAAGAAAGCGGCGGAGAGTTTCGAGCGGTGTTTCATCTGTACAAAATCATGCCTTGAAGTACCAGCGTCGTCGGTGTAGCCATTCTGCCACAAGCCAATAGACCAACAGTGTCACCACTGCAAACAGGAAAGAGCCAAGTCGGGGATCGGCTGACAACGGCGCAAAGAATTCGCGATGCAAGCGAGAGAGTAGCGTCACGTACTGCGGATTACCTGCCAGGTCAGTACTCTCTTCGAAGCGGATCAGTGCAAGGGTTCGCGGTACGAGGCCGGTGAGTGCGAAAATCAGCAGGGCATTGCGGCCAAACGCCTCACAGCCGCGCAGCAACGGTTCGATCAATAGATGCTGCCATCGCCATCGGTCTAGGCACTGCAGCAGCACGGCAATCGATAGCGTCGCCAGCCCCGTCGTCAACAGTGCGTAACTCGACGTCCAGAGTTTTTTGTTGATCGGCATCAGCTCGTGTGCGAATGAGCCGATTACGGCGGCAACTATGGCGATCAACAGCAGGTCGCGAACGAGGGATTTCGCTTGCTGACGTTGCAATAAAAAGTGGCCGACTGCGTAGCCGAGTAGCACCTGAGCGATGGCTGGAGTGGTACTTGCAAGCCCCTCGGGGTCGAAGGGCACACCTTCGCCGCGGTACAGGTGAGATTCACCGAGCAGCACTCGATCCAACGTGGTACCAAAGAAACCCTCGAGTGAATACGGGTCGACTCCATGGGCGAAAGCGACACACGCCCACCAATAGCCGATCAGCAAAAATGCGCTGCAAAACCAGGCGGCACGTACACCGCCGCTACGCACGATCAGAGCCGCGCACGCCCAGCACAGGGCGATCCGCTGTAAAACCCCCATGATGCGCAGCGTTTCGAACTCTTTGAACTGCAGGCTGCCATCCGCTCCCCACTTGACGAAGGGCCAGACATTGAGCAACAGACCGATACCGAATATCAGCAGCGTTCGACGTGTCCAGCGCTTCCAAAATTGGGTGTTGCTGGTGGTGCGCGTCGGGGTTAGTGCAATAGCGTTACCTACTGCAAACAAAAAAAATGGAAAAACCAGATCAGTGAGTGTCCACCCGTGCCAAGTCGCATGTGCAAGTGGCGGATAGAGACTCGCCCATGAGCCCGGATTATTCACGAGGATCATCAGGGCGACGGTCGCGCCGCGAAACACATCCAAAGTTCGGTTGCGATCGGTCATGGCGGGCGCTGATGTCGAAAAGTGACCGTGGGTCGGGCGAGAGTCCACCGCAAACGATATTGGCACCAAGCGATCCATTCGTCGACCCGCCTGCTTTGCTGCGGATCGGCTAGAGTGTCAGTGATGAGATTTTCGGTGGCACAGGTGGATGAGTTCTTTGCTCAAGGATGGACGGTCGTGGGGGGGCTGTTCAGCCTCGATGAGATGCGCACGGCCCGGGCGGCATTCGAGCGACTGTATGGCGCGGCGCAGGTTTTGCGTAGCACCCAAGACCATGAAGGCGCCTATTTCGTGCTCGAAGCCCCGCCCAAAGGCGAGGTCATCGTCAAGCGGGTTGTATGGGCCGGAGGCGCAGAGCCTGACCTGCTGGCGCTCGGCGCTGATCGGCGCTTGATCGAGCCCGCACTCGATCTGCTCGGCAGCGACCATTGCGAGCAACTGCTTTGCCAGGCGCATTTCAAGATGCCGCGGGATGGGGTCTCCTTCGATTGGCATCAGGATGTGCAGCACCGCGACAAGGGCCCGGGCACTTGGCGGGATCTCAACGGTCGCGGCTCCTACGTGCAGACCATCATGCTCATCGATGACATGACCGAGGCTAATGGTCCGTTGAAGTTCATTCCTCGCAGCGCGGTCCGCGGTAGCGATACGTTGCGCTTGTCTGCCGAGTCCTATGACTACAACATACCGATGGGTCGCACTGACACGCCAGCGTTCTTCGATGAGTCGCAAGCCGTGACTATCACCGGTCGTGCAGGAAGCGTTCTATTCTTTGGTCCTTACGCCATCCACGGCAGTATGGCGAACGAATCGGACGTTCCACGTCGCATACTCATCAACGGTTATGCGTATCCTGGTGCGAACGGTCGCGTCTATCCGGGCCGCGGCTCGGGACGGACCCTGCGCCGGTCGGCGGTCGCCTAGCGGGGCGATCTGACGTGGCTACCTAACGATTCTCTGAGGTACATCGGTCGTGGGCAGCAATTATTTTCATGTACTCGACTGGACGATGGTTGGGGCGTATTTCGCCCTCGTGACCTGGATCGGTCATCACGTCAAAGATTTACAGGGCAGCACACGCGAGTACTTCCTCGGTTCGCGCTCTTTGCCTTGGTATGCCGTGTCGATGTCGATCGTCGCCACCGCAGTGAGCGGCGTTACCTTCATCGGTGTGCCGGCGCTGGTATTCGCACAAGGCGGCGACTTTCGCTATCTGCAGTTCTGTTTGGCGGGGCTTATTTCCAAGACCATTCTCGGACACTTCATTTTGCCGCGTCTGTACGAAAAGAATTATGCGAGTCCCTACGACTTCATCCGCGATAAGCTCGGCCCGGTGTTCGGCAAACTGTCGGCGCTACTCTTTTTCATTGGTGCGGTGCTCGGTCAGGGTGTTCGAGTGTTTGCGGTCGCGCTCGTCCTCGAGTTGCTTACCGGCCTCGATTTTGCCGGTTGCGTCGCGCTCAGCGTAGGTGTGGCCGCGCTCAGCACCATGCTCGGCGGAATTCGCGCGGTGGTTTGGTCCGACGTGCTGCAGTTCTGCATGTTCGTCGCCGCCGGTTTAATGGCGATTCTTTTTGTTACGCAAACCTTTCCCGATGGCCTAACTGGCTTGTTGTCAGCTGCGGATTCTGCGGGCAAGACGCATGTCATCGAGTGGAGCACCGACCCGCGCGTCAACTTCACGCTTTGGGCCGGTGCCCTCGCGATGCCGTTCCAGAATCTTGCGGCCTACGGCACGGATCAGTTAAACACGCAGCGCATGCTGTGTTGTCGATCAGTACGCGAGGCGCGTATTGCGCTTTATGTCAGCAACTTCGGCGAGCTGGTGGTGGTGTTATTTTTGATGGTGGGCGTCGCCCTTTGGGGTTATTACAGCTTGAACGCGGTCGACCCGGCGTTTGCACCGCTGATCGCCGAAAACGTCGATCGTATTTTCCCGACATTTATTTTGTCCGAGATGCCGACTGGACTACGCGGATTCATGGTGGCAGCGCTGTTTGCGGCGGCAATGTCGAGCCCAGTGCTCTCGGCGCTTTCCGAGACCAGTATCACCATGTTTCACGCGGGGCATCGCAACGGGACGCTAGACGAGTCGAGGGCGGTGATACTGTCGCGCATTCTGGTGCTCGTTTGGGCGTTTGTTCTGGGTGGCTTCGCCTTGCTGCTGGTAGGCTCCGACGAACGGTTGATCCCGCTCGCTTTCGCCATGACGGCGTATACCTATGGTCCGATGCTCGGACTTTTTCTGCTCGCCTTGTGTGTCTCGCGCGAACGGATCCGTAATGCGCCGCTTGGTGTCGTGGTTTCACTCATCGGGGTCTTACTGGTCCACAACGCACAGTTTTTCGGGTTTACCAGTGACCGTGAGTTGGTGGCATTTCCTTGGCTATTTCCGCTCGGGGTAGCGCTTTGCGTGGGTTTCGCCCTCTTACCCATTGGAAGGGGACTCGGCTATCCTCCGCGTCATGAGTCACGGTAGGGTCACGCCGCAACTGCGGCATTGGATCGTCAAACAAATCGAAGCCGGCAAAAGCCCGGAGTCAGTGCTTGAATTAATGATTCGCAACGGCTGGCCGGAGGGCGCTGCGCTCGATGTAATCGAGCGCACGCTGCGGATGCGTGTGGCGCAAATCAAGTCCGTTGAAAACGCCGCTGCCCAGACGACCGACGCCAAGGGCCCGTCGCCGGCGCCCGAGGTTTAACAAATGCGCGCGTCCCGCGCAGATATAGATGCGCTACCGATCTTTCCGCTGATCGATCCGACGTTTCTCACCATTGACGAACATGCTGCTTTACTCGACTTCGCGGAGCGTAATGACGCCGCCTTCGGCATGCCTTATGCCGGCGATTATTGGAAAGGCCGGACGCTCACGCCCACGGATATCGACGATGAGCATATCCGCGGAATATTTCGCCAGACTCGCGATCGGGCTATCGCCAAACTCACCGCCGTGCTGACCGAGCAGCTTGGACCGCAGCCGCCGCTTTACTCAGACCTCATCAACTACGCGCGCTGGCCGCCCGGTTACGAGTTAGAACCGCATGCTGACAACGAAAATCCGCGTGCGGCTCCGCACCCTTATCCTTGGCGTGACTTCGCTACGGTCATTTACTTGAACGATGACTATGATGGCGGTGAGATCCACTTCCCGAATCTTGGGCTCGAGCTTAAGCCCCGACCGCGTATGCTAGTGGTGTTTCCAGGCACGATGTTTTTCCTGCATGGAGTACGTCGAGTGACACGCGGCATGCGACATACCATCGCGTCTTTCATTACTTTCGACGCTGACCATCGCTTCGAATTTTAAGCTGGAACGTGTTGTCATATGATCAAGGTCCCGGATAATACTATCGCTGCTATTCCCTATGACGATTTTTATCGTGGAAAGCACGCGCAGGTCTATTTCAATCTGCGTGGGCGTAATAAGCGCGACTGGTTCTCGCGTCATGCGTATTTTTGCCTGCCGCTGGTGATCGGTAATCAGTACGGGCTTGCTATGCGCTCCTTGTGGCGCGCAACCTTTCTTTGGAATGGCGGTCCGGACCCTGCGGATACCACAGTCAAAATACACAATAACGAAGACGAGATCCGTCATGGTAATCTGCAGACCATGGTCTCCAACTTCGGGCTTGGCATCGTCACTGTTCAGACGGCCTTCGCGTTGCGCACGCCGCCCGGCATCAACCTCATGACCTTACAGCCACCTAATTATTTCATTGATGGCTTGCAGAATATGACGGGTGTGGTCGAGACTGACAACCTACGCCGCGACTTCACCTTCAATCTCAAAATTACCCGCACGAATTTTCCGGTGGAGATTGAGGTGGGCGACGTCATCGCCGGTGTCTTGCCCACACCCCGCCAGTTTGTCGAAAACTTCGATATCGTCGATGGGTGTACTCTATTCACGCCTGAGCAGATCGCTGCCGAGCAGCAGGCAGCGCGTGACTTCGGTCGCGAACGTACCGAACGCGATCCGCTACGACCCGACGGCGTCGGTCGTCGATATCACAAAGGCGAAGATGTATACGGAAACAAATTCGTACACTCGCATCAAACGCGACTAAAGAACGGATCTGAACGTTGCGACGGCGACTAGCTACTATCAATAAACTTGATGGCGATTAGCTGCTGGCAGCCTTCGCCGAGTTCAGCTGCTCGCCCAGCCGAGTGAGCGTTTGACCGCGCGCGACCACTCGTGCATTCGTACAGCCGCCGCATCGCGGGACATCGTCGGCTCGAAGCGACGCTCTACGCGCCAGCGGGCCGCGATCTCGTCGGTCGATTTCCAGAAGCCGGTCGCGAGGCCCGCAAGATAGGCCGCGCCCAACGCCGTGGTCTCGGTCACAGTAGGTCGGATCACCGGCACGCCTAAAAGATCTGATTGAAACTGCATCAAAAAATCATTACGTGAGGCGCCGCCGTCTACCCGCAGTTCGTACAACGGTACCGCCGCATCTTCCTGCATGGCGAGTAACAACTCTGCACTCTGAAAGGCTATTGCTTCGAGCGCAGCACGGGCGATATGTCCGCGCGTCGTGCCGCGCGTGATGCCCGCGATCGAGCCGCGCGCGAACGGATCCCAATGCGGACTGCCGAGACCAGTGAACGCCGGAACTACGTAAACCCCACCATGATCGGCAACGCTGGTGGCCAACGCCTCGATTTCTTCGGCATGATTCACGAAGCCAAGACCGTCGCGCAACCATTGCACGACGGCACCGCCGATAAAAACGCTACCCTCCAAGGCATATTGCAGCGGTCCGCGCCGCTCGCCTGTGCCGGGCGTGCACGCGATAGTGGTGAGCAATCGATGATGCGAAGCAAGCGGTCGTGTTCCCGTATGCATCAGCATGAAACAGCCAGTACCATAGGTATTCTTTGCCATGCCAGGTTGCAGGCAAGCCTGCCCAAACAGCGCCGATTGCTGATCACCGGCAAGACCGGTGAAGGGTACTTCGGCATCGCCGACGGCGATCGTGATACCAGCGTCAAACGATGATGGTAGCACTCTTGGTAGCACAGCTCTCGGGATACGCAGCAAGTCGAGCATGCTCTCGTCCCACTCGCCGTCGAGATTGAGCAGTAACGTGCGGCTCGCGTTGGTGACATCGGTAATGTGGTATCTGCCATCCGACAGCTTCCAGGCGAGCCAACTGTCTATCGTGCCGAGGCACAGCTCGCCGCGCTCAGCCCGGACGCGTGCGTGCGGCACGTGATCCAATAGCCATGCGAATTTGGTACCCGAGAAATACGGATCGAGTAGTAAGCCAGTGCGCCGCGTGACTTCTGCCTCGTGTCCGGCGGCGCGTAGTGCGGAGCACGCCTCTGCGGTGCGGCGATCTTGCCAGACAATGGCCGGGGCAATGGGCAGGCCGGTCGCACGATCCCAAAGAACCGTTGTCTCGCGCTGATTGGTAATCCCGACTGCGGCAACGTCCCCGGGTTTCGCGGCCGCCTTTTTCAAAACGTCATCGATGGTTGCGCGCTGGGTGCTCCAGATCTCGAGTGCGTCATGTTCAACCCAGCCCGATTGCGGGAAATGCTGCGTGAACTCGCGAAGCGCCGTCGCGACGATATTACCAGCGTGATCGAAAAGAATGGAGCGTGAACTCGTCGTACCTTGATCGAGGGCGAGGATCCAGCGGCTCATGGATAAATTCCGTTCGTAACTTTTATAGATAGCATCGGCTTGCGCCGATGCTAACGCATCTCCACAATCGAAAATCTCCTGTTACACCTAGCCGCCGACCTTGCGAGGATTAAATCCTCATGGAAATCGAGGGCTAGCCCTACCGATCTCTCGACGCGCAGATCCAGAAAACGCTCGTCCGCTAAATCGTTGAGGGCGAGTGGCGACCGGCGAGGGGTGTTTCCGAGCGACTAGCACTTACGCTGAAGCTCGGGGTGAGTCCAGGGACTATACGCGAGGCGATGGACGCCCTCGAGACCACAAAACATCGCTCTTCGTCGAGGCAAGGGTACGTTCGTTGCCAAGCTCACGCAAGAGCAATCGGTACGTCGATTTTTTCGACAGTCACATCCTGCTGGCCGATGGATCGTGCGAACGAGTGGGAATAGCAGAGGGTGAAACGGCACAAGCGTTCGGGCTTCTACATCCTCGCACAAGCGTAATTCCATTCGATAGAGTCGTTACCTTGTTATTCCTGGGGGACGAAAACCCTCTATTTACAAAGACCTTGAAAGCCATCGGCAGAATCAAGTAGAGCTTCGCCAATGCATCCGAAATATGTGCTACATGCGAACTGTCTAGAGCGTTTTTTCGTTAAAATATCAGAAAGTAGCGCTTGAAAATGAGGGAGAAAACGTCACGATGTCGAGCCGATGTAAATCTCTAAAAATTTTTTGCAGTTTCAAATGAAAATAACTGGATACCGTAAAACCAAGGGTAGTCGTGCGCTCGTTGGAGCGCTATTGTTATGTGCGGTCTCCGCGCAAAGTATGGAGTCCGTGCAATCTCTCGTCGTCATTCTCGGTGATGGTACGTTAATGAGTTTTAGCTCGCTGCTTGTGTTGACAGGCCGCCCGACAGAAACACGATTCAACCCCGACTTATTCTGCGGATTCCCCCAAAGTCGAGTCTGACGTATCCTTCACCCGCCCAGTGGTGGGTGGAGGATGCAAGTGACTGGAAGTTCAGCTAGCACGGCGCCGGGATCGGTTTTTGAAGCGATTGTTTCCCGTAGTTCGACAAAAAAATTTGCTGATATACCTCTAGCTCGACACCAGATCGAAACGTTGTTGATAGCGGCGGCACGGGCGCCTGATCACGGCTTACTTGCGCCCTGGCGGTTCACGATCCTCGAAGGCAGTTCTCGCGGTGTCTTGGGCGATGCGATGAGTACGGCGTTATTGGAGAAGATGCCGGACGCCGACGCTGAGGCGCAGCAGCGCGAGGCTTCCAAGGCGTTCCGTTCACCGGTGCTCATTGTTGTTTCGGCGCTTCCGCAGCCGCATCCGAGAGTACCCGCGGTTGAGCAGCTCGTCGCAGTGGGCGCCGCCATTCAAAATCTTTGGATCGTTGCGCATTCGATGAACCTTGGAGCTGCCTGGAAGACCGGATCACACGCCTACAGTGCGACGGTGAAGCGGGCACTTAGCTTGGCAGAAGACGAGCAAATCCTCGGTTTTTTGCATGTGGGAGTCCCGCTTTCAAAGGCGGTTATTCGACCTGCTGACCTATCGGGTAAAGTACGTTGGCTTATAGATCGGCAGGAATAGCCACCTCTTACGTCAGCGGCGTCGTACTGACAATGACGCCATTCTCGTCCGCGTAGAGCCAGTCGCCGGGGTTAAATGTGACCCCGCCAAAGCTCACAACGACATCACGCTCGCCGGTACCCAGCTTGTTGGGCTGGGTCGGGCAGATCTCGAGCGCACGAACTGCAATCGGCATCTGCCCTACAACCTCCACATCGCGCACGGCGCCGTTGATGACGATGCCCGCCCAGCCGTTGTCGCGAAGCAGTGCCCCGAGCATATCGCCAAACAGCGCGCGTTCGAGCGAGCCACCACCATCGACGACCATGACGCGTCTGTCGCCGGAGGTGCCGAGAGTCGACTTGAGGAGTACGTTGTCTTCAAGGCAGCGAATGGTTGTAACCCGACCGTGGAATTTGCTCAGTAGCCCGAAGTGACGAAATCCAGGACGGAGAGTCTGGACTTTGCCGATATTCGCGTCGGAGAGGTCGCAGATGCTTGGAATCATGGTTGGCCTTCGTTGAGTGTGTTATCCATTCGTGATTCGATTAAACCGATCTCACGGGGGAGACTTGATGATACTGATTACGGGAGCGACTGGCCGTACCGGAGGCCACGCCGCAACGGAGCTGCTTGCCAGAGGGCCCGGCGTCAGAACTCCGGGAGGTAACCAAGGACACGGCGGCAATGCTCGCCGCGCTGGGAGTCGAACTGGCCTTTGGCGATGCGGGTGATACCGATAGCCTGCGCGCGGCGATGTGCGGGGTGAGTAAAGTCGCGGTCATCCTGCCGAATGGCGAAAACCAGCTGACTATGGAAAAGCGAATCTTCGATGTCGCCGTCGAGTGCGGTGCGTAACACCTTACTAAAGATTTCCTAGATGGAGTCTCTGTCGACAGCCAAGATATATACACATCGGATGCATTGGGACTCCGAGGGATTCATTCGGTCGAAGGGCGTGGCCTGGACGATGGTGCGACCTTGTTTTTTTCATGCGGAACTTCATGGCGAACGCTGTGACTATTAAGTCTAAACACCAATTATTTTATCCTTTTGGTGAGCACGGTGCTGCCGCCATGGCGGACTCGCGCGATACAGGATTCTTCGCGGCGCATTGTCTTTCGACCTTGGGATACGAAAACAAGAATCACGATATCACCAGCCCCGACATGCTGAGCTTTGATGAGGCTGCGAAGATTTTCAGTCGTGAACAAGGGCGACCGATTGCTCCCGAACAGCAAAATCCCGCTGAGCACAAGGCTTACCTCGGCAAGTTAATCGCAAGTAAATGTTATCTCGATGCGGTCTGCGAGATTTTCACCGAAATCGCGGCGCGCTATGTCGTTGAAACCACATCGACTTTTAGAGAAATCACCGGACATACGCTGCGTGATCTCGCGGGCTTCGTGCGCGAGATGCGGTCGGTGTTCACGCCCTGAGAGCGGACGGTCAATCGCGCATGCCCCGCAGTCACCTCGCTACTGTCGATACGGCCGATTTTGGCCTTGTATTGCGGGCTGCGCGTTTTGCGGCGTGGAAGCATCGGGATCAACGGCGTAAGGGTCGAGGACATCTGCCTTACATCAACCACCCGCTTGATCTTGCGGAGGTACTTTGGTTTGAGGGGGGAGTGCGGGATCCGGTGGTGCTCGCTGCCGCGCTGCTGCACGACACCATCGAAGATACGCAGACGTCGCTGCAAGAGCTTCAGGGTGAGTTTGGCGAGCAGGTTGCGCTTATCGTCATGGAGGTGACGGACGAGCGCTCGCTGCGTTGGCGAGCACGCAAGAAGTTACAGGTGTCCCGGGCGCGACTCGCTTCGCTGGCGGCGCGGCAAGTCAAACTCGCCGATAAGATCTGCAACTTGCGCAGCATAATTTCTGCGCCGCCTAACGGCTGGTCCATAGATCGGCAGCGTGCTTACTTCGATTGGGCCAAGGATGTGGTCGATCAGCTACGCGGCGCGAACGTGGAGTTGGAGATACGATTCGATCAGGTGCATAAAAAACGACCATAAAAAAGCCGTAAGCGCGAGCCCACACCCTTTCGATGTTGCGCAATGCCGCTTGTCGCGCGGCAGTGGTCAGGCGGCGTAGCGCTTCGCCATCGTTTCGAGCGGCAATACTTTTATAGATGACGCCTCGCCGGCGCAGCCGAACGCCTCGTAACGAGCAATGCAAATCTCCCGCGCTGCGAGCGTCGCTTCTTTCAAGTATTTTCGTGGATCGAATTCGGCTGGATCTCTCTTGAAGTGACGGCGGATGGCACCGGTCATGGCGAGCCGGATATCGGTGTCGATATTAATCTTGCGTACGCCGTGCTTGATGCCCTCGAGAATTTCTTCGACGGGTACGCCATAGGTTTCGGGTAGTTTGCCGCCGTTTTCGCGGATGACCTTCAGCCATTCTTGCGGCACTGATGACGACCCGTGCATGACGAGATGGGTGTTGGGGATCTTTCTGTTGATTTCGCGGATGCGCTGAATCGCGAGAATGTCACCGGTGGGTTTACGACTGAATTTATAGGCACCGTGCGAGGTGCCGATGGCAATGGCCAGGGCGTCAACACCAGTCTTGGCGACGAAGTCCGCGGCCTGATCGGGATCGGTGAGCAGTTGGTCGTGCGAAAGCCGGCCCTCGGCACCGTGGCCGTCCTCTTCGCCGGCCTTACCTGACTCAAGTGAGCCGAGGCAACCGAGCTCGCCTTCAACCGATACGCCGACAGCGTGGGCGATGCGCGTCACATGTCGCGTGACTTCGACGTTGTACTCGTACGATGCCGGTGTCTTGCCATCTTCTTTGAGCGAGCCGTCCATCATCACACTCGAGAAGCCCGAGCGGATCGACTGCACACACACCGAGGGGCTTGCGCCATGGTCTTGGTGCATCACGATCGGAATGTGCGGATAGCTCTCTATGGCGGCCTCGATGAGGTGACGCAGGAAGGGCTCGCCGGCGTACTTACGCGCACCCGCCGAGGCCTGCATGATCACCGGGCTGTCGGTCTTGTCGGCAGCCTGCATGATCGCCTGAACCTGCTCGAGGTTGTTGACGTTGAAGGCGGGGACTCCATAGCCGTGCTCGGCAGCGTGGTCGAGCAGCTGTCGCATCGAGATCATAGCCATTGCGTGTTCCTCTGCGAACTTTTTTGGAGCAGGATGGCCGATATTCTAGCGAAAGGATGTCGGCGGGTCAGGCGTATATCGGCAGTGGTTCGCTTGCGAACAAAGCGTCGACCTCGGACTGATCGGTGGCCCGTTCTGCTTTTTGAATCTGGTCAAGCTCAAGATACGGGGCGAGCCCCTGGATGAAATCGAGGCTGTAGCGGCGCAAAAAACTGCCGCGACGATACCCACGCCCAAGCCCGGGCGCACAGAAGTTTTGATGACGTCTGCATCGCGCGCCGCCAAGGCGATATCGGGTCGAGTCCCGCGGCAGCAAAGGCGTCGGGGAGTGAGGCGGGGCCCATCATATTTAAGACATTAGGTCACAAGCGGATCGGCCACAAGCTTGGCCAGCGTCGGTGTTTTGCTACGCGCGAGCGAATATTGCTCGGGCGCGATGACTCTGCGGTACCACTCGTAGCAAGGCGGCAAGATGCAGTGTTGCAACCGTTCACGAGCTCTGGTCGAGATGGCGATATCGACTTGCCCGGCCGTCAGCATGTCGGCGATTTGTTTGGAAGTCCCTTGCTGCAAATGCAGCTTCACCTTCGGATAGCGTTTGTAAAATGGTACGATTATCGAGGGCAGTACGTATCGCGCCTGCGTATGCGTGGTCTCGATCGACAACGAGCCCCGTTCGGGATAAAGGGCATCGAGAGACATCGCCCGGATGGCCTGGGTCTCGCGCAGCACGCGCTACGCACGCTTAGAGACCCGCTGACCCTTGGGGGTGGAGCCTCGTGAGGGCTTTGCCATCGCGCACAAAGAACTCTAGCCCGACCTCGTCCTCGAGGACTTTAAGTTGCCGGCTGACCAGTGACTGCGAGATGTGCGGCTTCTCGGCTGCCGCCGAGATGCTGAAGCCCGACTCGACGATCGTGACCAGATCGCGGAGCTGCGCGAGTTTCATTCAGGCAGACTCTGCGCGCGCTGCTGCGACAGTCCTTAGTCTTCGATTAAGAAGCTGCGCAGCTGCTCCGAGCGACTCGGATGACGCAACTTGCGCAAGGCCTTGGCTTCGATCTGACGAATACGCTCACGCGTGACGTCGAACTGCTTACCGACCTCTTCGAGAGTGTGGTCGGTGCTGAGATCGATACCGAAGCGCATCCGCAATACTTTGGCTTCGCGCGGCGTCAGTTGCGAGAGCACGGCATGAGTGGTCTCGCGCAGTGATTCGGCCGTAGCCTGGTCGATCGGCGAGTCTACCGAGGTGTCTTCAATGAAATCGCCTAGGTGCGAGTCTTCGTCATCGCCAATGGGTGTTTCCATCGAGATCGGTTCTTTGGCGATCTTGAGGACCTTACGAACCTTGTCTTCCGGCATCTCCATGCGCACAGCCAATTCTTCGGGCGTGGGCTCACGACCCATCTCTTGCAGCATTTGCCGCGAAATGCGGTTCAGCTTATTAATGGTTTCGATCATGTGCACCGGAATGCGGATGGTGCGCGCCTGGTCGGCAATCGAACGCGTGATGGCCTGGCGGATCCACCATGTGGCATAGGTCGAGAACTTGTAGCCGCGACGATATTCGAACTTGTCGACCGCCTTCATCAGGCCGATGTTGCCTTCCTGGATGAGGTCGAGGAACTGCAGTCCGCGGTTGGTGTATTTCTTTGCAATCGAGATCACGAGACGCAGGTTGGCCTCAACCATCTCTTTCTTGGCGCGCCGTGCCTTGGCCTCACCGATTGACACCTCGCGATTGATGTCCTTGATCTCGGAGATGGCGAGGTAGTGAATCCTCTCGATTTCGCCCAACAGCAACTGCTTCTTACGGATGTCGTCAGCAAAACGACCAAGCAGGGCCGACCACTTCTTCCCGGCCTTGGCATGCTTTGCGACCCAGCGGTCGTTGGTCTCGTTGTGTGGAAATGAGGCGATGAATTCTTTGCGCGGCATGCCGGCATCGCGAACAGCGATTACCATAACGTCGCGCTCGAGCTGGCGGATTTCATTGACGTGCGCGCGCAGATTGTCGATCAGCGCATCGAACATCTTCGGCGACAGCTTGAGCTCCATGAACTCGGCGGCGAGTTTCCTCCGGATCTTCTGTGTCTTCGGGTTTTCCATACCGACTTTGGCATAGGAATTAAGCATTGTTGCATACAGCTTTTGCATCGACGCAAAGCGCTTGGCTGTCTCGCCCGGATCGGGACCAGTGTCGACGGTCTCTTCACTATCGTCACTGGAGTCGGATTCTTCCTCGGACTCTGCAGGCGCCGCCGCTTCAACTTTAGACGGGCTGTGTGGCTGGGCGATGACGTCAGGGGCGTTTGGGTCGATGAAGCCGACGATGATGTCGGCGAGGCGACCGGTACCGGCCTTCACATTCTCGTATGCTCGGGAGATGAACCCGTACGTCGGCGGGTACAGCGAGATCTGCGTACGTACCGAGTCGAGACCTTCTTCGATGCGCTTGGCGATGCTGATTTCGCCCTCACGCGTCAGCAGTTCAACCGTGCCCATTTCGCGCATGTACATACGCACCGGATCGGTAGTGCGGCCCAATTCGGCATCGAGTGCGGCAAGCGCCGCCGCCGCCTCTTCGATAGCCTCTTCATCTGAGGGCGCGGTGGTCTCGGGCGCGAGGATGGACTCGCTCTCCGGTGCTTTTTCATACACCGGGATGCCCATTTCGTTGATAGTATTGATGACCTCTTCGATCTGTTCGGGATCGACGATTTCTGAAGGCAGGTAATCGTTGACCTGCGAGTAGGTGAGGTAGCTCTGCTCCTTGCCGAGCGCGATAAGTTGCTTGAGCTGTGACTGACGCTCCTCGGGCAGTGCGAGCGGGCGCCGCTCGGGCATAGCGAGGACCTTGCTGCCTTCTGTGTTAGCCCTTTTGGCTGCCTTGGACTTCGACGGCTTGGTTGCTGCTGCTGCGGGCGCTGCGGTGGCGGTCGCTGCAGGGGCTGCAGCGAGTGCTAGCGTCGACGGTGCGGCCGGTTTAGCCTCGAGCTTGCCGAATGTGGCTGGCTTAATCGGTGCAGCGGCTTTTGCAGTCGCAGCTGGCTTGGCCGGCGCAGCGGCCTTGGCGGCCGCCTTTCGGGCTGGCGCCTTGACCGGGGTGGACTTCGCTGCTACCGCGGCTTTTGCCGCCGGGGCCTTAACAACGGCGGCTGCAGGCTTCTGTACCGATTTGGAGGCAGCAGGCTTGGGGGATGCCGCGGGCCTCGGGGCGACTGCTTTGGCGGCCTTTGCCGCCGGCTTGGCAACAGGCTTGATCACCGGTGCCGCCTTGCGGGCGGCAGCTGGGCGCGCAGGTTTCTTGCCGAAAGTAGCCTTGCTTTTCTTTCTCATGGGGTGTTTATCGGGCGTTGCCCGTGCCGGAAGAAGCGAACCAGAAAATATACGCGAAAACGCTGTTTCTGACCAGCGCCGACCCGTCTCGTTAGCGGCGAGCGGGGCTGCTCGGACCGCCTGCGCGACTCGTCATCAGCTGTCGCAGTTCCGTGCGTTCGTCGGGTGACAGCCCCACAGACTTTTCGCGTTCTAGCAGCGCGTCAAAGCGTCGTCGCCGCTGTTCGTTGTGCATGCGTGCCAGGGCGTTGCGCAGCTCCTGCAAGGCCGCCTCTTCGCCAAGGATCAGCGACTCGATGGCCGCAAGACGCGCGAATCGCCCGGCCTCCGGGCGTTCGCGCCAGCGTTCGAGCAGCTGCCCGGTGCTCGCACAGGGTTGCTCGCGCAAATCGGCGATCAGCGCGCGGAGGATGTCGGCACCGGATTCATCGAGCCCCGAGAGCGTGGCGAGATCGGCCTCTTGCAGCCGAGCCGCCACCTTCGGGTGATGCACGAGCATCAGCACCGCTTGTCGCATCAGACCGCCGCGGCCCGCCGTCACCGACGATTTGCTGCCGCCGGTGCCGCCACGACCGCCCGCGTTTTGCAGCCGCGATGTGCTTGGCGCGCGCGGGCCACGGCTGGTTTCGATTGCCGCGTTCGCCCACAGATCACGCAGGCGCGAGGCAGGCAGGCGGATGGCCTCGGCGAGGCGCTCAACCAAAAGTTCCCGATAAACGCCCGCGGGGATTTTGCTGACGAGTGGCCGCGCGAGTTCCGCGAAGCGTGCGCGGCCGTCGGCATGAGCCAGATCAACATGCGTCGCGAGTTCTCGCACCAGATATTCCGAGAGCGGCAGCGCGCTATCGAGTCGCGCCTCTAAAGCCTCGCGACCCTCTTCACCGACTAAGGTATCGGGGTCGTGGCCATCGGGCAGGAACAAAAATTTGAGTTGCCGCCCTTCGCGAATCTCAGCCAAAGAATTGTTGAGCGCCCGCCAAGCCGCAGCACGCCCCGCACGATCGCCATCGAAGGCGAAGACCACTTCGCTCACCAGCCGAAAGGCGCGCTTCAAATGCTCAGGCGTGGTCGCGGTACCGAGCGTGGCCACGGCGTAGGAAATACCCGCCTGATGCAGGCGTACGACATCCATGTAGCCCTCGACCACCATCAGCCGGCGCAGCGGCGCACGGCTTTGTCGGACTTCGTACAGCCCGTACAACTCGCGGCCCTTGTGGAACAGCGTGGTTTCGGGGGAGTTGAGGTACTTGGGTTCGCCCTGCTCGATGATGCGGCCGCCGAAGGCGATCACCCGTCCGCGCGCGTCGCGAATCGGAAACATCACACGGTCGCGAAAGCGGTCGTAGTAGCGGTCGCCATCGCGACCGGCACTGCCCTCGCGCTCGATCACAAGGCCGCACGCGAGGAGCATTTCACGCTGTTTTGAATCACGAGCGAAACGATCGAGCGCGTCATTCCATGAATTGGCCGAATATCCGATACCAAACTTTTGAATGGTCTCGGCGGTCAGACCGCGCTCGAACAGGTAGTGCGAGGCGCGCGCGTCGGCCTTGAGTTTGCTCGCCCAGTACTTGGCGACTTCATCCATCAGTTTGGCGAGATCGCCTCCGTCGCGACTGCGACCGTCGTCGGCGCGGGCTTCGCGCGGCACTTCGACGCCGGCGCGCGCGGCCAGTTCTTCGACCGCTTCCGGAAAGCTCAGCCGGTCGTAGTTGATCAGGAAGCCAAGCGAGGTGCCGTGCGCGCCGCAGCCGAAGCAGTGATAGAACTGCTTGTCCGGGCTGACCCAGAACGACGGCGTTTTTTCATCGTGAAACGGGCAACAGGCGCGGAACTCGCGCCCTGCTTTCTTTAGCGGCACCCGCGCGCCGATGAGTTCGACGATGTCGGTACGACCGACCAGCTCGTCGATGAAATTCTGGGGAATGCGCCCGGAGTTGCGCCCGCTCATGGGCGACAAGGATACGGGGTTGGATCAGCCGCCGCCGAGCTTCGCTTTAATGAGAGCGCTGACGGCGCCCATATCGGCACGACCTGCGGCGCGGGTTTTGAGAAGGCCCATCACTTTGCCCATGTCTTTGATGTTGGAGGCGCCGGTTTCGGCGACCGCAGCAACAATCAGGGCTTCAAGTTCGGCGGATGAGAGTTGCTGCGGCAAGTAAGCCTGCAACTGCTTGATCTCGGTGGCTTCTTTTGCGACTAGATCCGCTCGGCCGCCAGCTTCGAACTGGCTGATGGCCTCTTTACGCTGCTTGATCATCTTTTCGATGGCCGCAAGCACCTGCGCATCGTCGAGCGTGATGCGCTCGTCAACTTCGCGCTGCTTAATCGCAGCCTGCAGCATACGAATATTCGCGAGACGCGCCTTGTCACCGGAGCGCATCGCGTCCTTCATATCCTGAGTGATGCGCTCTTTGAGCGACATCGTGGGCCTCTGCGGATCTGCGAGCTGAATCAGCGGGCGCGGGGCGCGCTGATGCGCGGCGAAGAGCGCTTCTGGTGCCGCTTCACGGCGGCCGCCTTTTTTCGCTTCCGCTCTTGCGTCGGCTTTTCGTAAAATTCGCGGCGGCGCAGCTCGGTAAGCACACCGGCTTTCTCGCAGGCGCGCTTGAAACGACGCAGGGCAGCGTCGAAATACTCATTTTCACGAACACGAACGCTCGGCATCGAAACCTCAACCCCTTTGATTAGTATGGTATTCCTATCGCGCCCTGCGGTAACAGGGGCGAGAATTCTAATGAGCCTCTGGGCAAAAGGCAAAATTCGGAATCATTCATGCGTATTTTGGCGATCGAATCTTCCTGCGACGAGTCGGCGGCGGCGGTGTATAAAACCGGTCGCGGCTTGCTCGCGCACGAGGTGTTCTCGCAAATCGATTTGCATCAAATATATGGTGGTGTCGTGCCCGAACTGGCGTCGCGCGATCACGTGCAACGCTTGCTGCCGATCGTCGAGCGCGTGCTGGCGCAGGCGGCGGGCGGGGATTCCGCGGCTAAAATAGACGGTATCGCTTACACCGCAGGACCTGGTCTCATCGGGGCGTTGCTCACGGGTGCTGCGCTCGCGCAAGCGCTTGGGCAGGCTTGGGGTGTGCCGACCATCGGCGTGCATCACCTCGAGGGCCACCTGCTTGCGCCCTTGCTCGAGCCCGAGCCGCCACCTTATCCGCATGTCGCGCTGTTGGTGTCGGGTGGACACACCATGCTAATCGAATGCGCGGGCATCGGTCGCTACACGCTGCTTGGTGAAACGCGTGACGATGCCGCAGGAGAAGCCTTTGACAAGAGCGCGAAATTGCTGGAATTGCCTTATCCGGGTGGTCCACATCTCGCGCGCTTGGCCGAGCGCGGTCGCGCAAAGCGACATGAATTTCCGCGCCCCATGCTCGATCGGCCCGGGCTCGAGTTTAGTTTCTCGGGGCTGAAGACAGCCGTGCTGCACGCGGTGCGTGCGCTGCCAGCGGAGGAGGGCGATCAGGAACGTGCCGACATCGCGCATGCGCTGCAAGAAGCGGTGGTCGACACCCTGGTGGCCAAGAGTTTGCGCGCCATGTCCGCGACGGGTCTCGATGCGCTCGTGGTTTCGGGTGGCGTGAGTGCCAATCGTCGTTTACGTGAACGGCTCGATGCAGCAGCGGCCCGGGCCGGCGTGCGCGTGTACTACCCGCGCCTCGAGTTTTGTACCGATAACGCAGCCATGATTGCGGTCGCGGGCGGGGCGCGGCTGAGCGCCGGTGAGCGTGACGGGATGGGAATTCGCGCGCGAGCGCAGTGGCCACTCGATACGCTGCGGCCGCCGGGCCAGCAGCGCGAGCCGGGTTACCGAGAGCAGGTCAAGCAGGAGTTTTGAGCAGATGACGAGCAAAAGAGGCGATACGATCTTCCTTCGCGGATTGGAGGTCGAGTGCATCATCGGTTTCATCGATTGGGAGCGCCGCATCAAGCAGCGCGTACAGATCGATTTAGAGCTGCCGGTCGACTGCGCGCGTGCCGCGGTCAACGACGATGTCGTCGATACGCTCGATTACAAGAGCGTCGCTAAGCGTGTCATCGGCTTCGTCGAGTCGTCCGAGTTCATGCTGGTCGAGACGATGGCGCATCGTATAGCGATGATACTTATCAAAGAATTCAGCATCGAGTGGGTTCGGCTCTCGGTGAATAAACCGGGTGCGATCCGTGGCTCGCGCGACGTGGGTGTCGCCATCGAGCGTACCCGTGCCGATCTCGCCGCTGCCTCGTGAGCGAGCGGTCGAGCAATCTGCAGGTTAGCGGTCTGCAGTGCATCGTCGCGTCATGACTCGGGTATACGTCGCTGCGGGCAGCAACGTCGATGCCGTGCGCAACCTGCGTTTGGCGGCGAAAGAGTTGCAGCGCTCTTACGGCAAGGTCGATTTCTCGTCGGCTTATCGTAATGCCGCCGTCGGTTTTGAGGGTGAGGATTTCATTAACTACGTTGTGGGGTTCGACACCCCGCGCAGTGTCGATGAGGTCATCAATGAATTGCAGCGCATCGAGGGTCTTTGCGGTCGCACGCGCGATGCACCGAAGTGGGCACCGCGCAGCATGGATCTCGACATCCTGTTGTACGGCGATCTCATCACCGATCGGCCGGGTCTCGTGCTGCCACGGCCGGATCTTTTGCGCCGGCCATACATGTTGGGGCCGCTGGCTGAGATCGCGGGCGAGATTGTGCATCTGACGGTGGGCGAAACCATCGCGGCGCTATGGGCGCGGTTCGACCACGCCGAACACGCCATGACGCGCGTCGCTCTCGGGCTCGCCAACCGCGGGTCAGCGGAGGCGGGGTGAAGCGCTGCTGCGCTTCGCAGTTACCAGGCGACGCTGCGACCGCCGTCGACCGGCATAATCTGCCCTGTGATATAGGGCGCGTCGGCAGCAAAGAAAAGCGCAGTACGCGCGATGTCGAGAGCCGACCCCGTACGCTTGAGCAGGGTTCGGCCCACGATTTTTTGTTGGAGTACGGCATCGGCGACGCCATCGTGGGGCCACATCACCGGACCTGGCGCGATGGCGTTGACGCGCACCTGCGGGCCGAGCTCGCGAGCGAGCGAGCGGGTGAGCATGATGAGCCCTGCTTTTGCGATACCGTACACCGGGTAGTGGCGCAGCGGCCGCATGCCATGAATATCGACGATGTTCAAAACAAGACCCTGCGACAAGCGCAGCGCGGACGCCGCGGCCTGCGACAGAAAAAGTGGGGCTTTGAGGTTCGAGCCCAACAGATCGTCCCAATGATTTTCGGTGATTTCGCCGACCGGCGTCGGGTAGAAGGTCGAGGCATTGTTAATGAGGATGTCAAGACGCGAAAAACGCTGCAGCGTAAAGCTCACGAGTTCGCCCAGTCTTGCGGTCTCGAGCAGGTTGGCGCTGATGCTGGCAGCGCTGCCGGCGCGTGTCTCTTCCAGGCTCTTCACCAAGGCCGCGGCGCCACGCGCAGAATTTTGATAATGCACGACGATGTCGGCACCGGCGCCATGCAGCACGCGAGCAACCTCTGCACCGACCCGACGTGCGCCTCCCGTGATCAACGCAACCTTACCGGCAAGCGGCTGGTCGGGTCTGACGGGGGGCTGCAGGGAAGTGTCGAGCGTCATGACAAACGCATTATGACCGAGACTCGCGGCATGACCCAGAATCCTGCGGGTTACCCCATCTGCGCAGCCGCGGCTTGCGTGGCCACGACGCGATGAGTCTCATAACCGAGCGCGCAATGCTGCCCCTGCCTGGAGTCGACGCGCTGGCGCATTCCCGGCGGCTTGCCGAGCGCATCGCCGAGCGTATGGCGGCGGCGGGCGGGTGGTTGTCGTTTGCCGAGTACATGCAACTCGCGCTGTACGCGCCGGGTCTCGGTTACTACAGCGCCGGGGCCAACAAATTCGGTGCTGCGGGCGACTTTGTGACTGCGCCGATGATTTCACCGCTGTTCGCGCGTTGCTGTGCGCGCCGATTCATTGACTGGCTTACCGGGCAGAAGGCGCACGAAGTCCTTGAATTCGGTCCGGGCACTGGCCAATTCGCAGCCGAGGCGCTCGGGGTGCTGTCAAGCGGCGATTCGCCGCTGCAGCATTACCGGCTGCTCGAGGTCAGCGCTGATCTGCGCGCGCGCCAGCAGCAACTTTTGGCGAGCACAGCAGCCGGTAAGATCAAGCTGGATTGGCTCGATTCTTTACCCAAAGATTTCGCGGGGATAGTTTTTGCCAATGAAATCCTCGATGCGCTGCCCTGCGAGCGCTTCGTGGTGCGTGGTGGTGAGCTTTGGCGATTGGGCGTTGGGCTCGCTCCGGACGGACTCTCGGCAGCGCGTTTCGAGTGGCGTGTGAGACCCGCCGATGGTACTTGTGCCGACGACGATGAGTTCCGCATGACGGCGGCCCGACTATTTAAAAAAACAGACTCCAAGGGAAAAGTTGCCATCGGTGACCGATTTCCTGAAGGCTATTGCGGTGAGTGGCAGCCGTCGCTGGCAGCGTGGTTTGCGGCGATCGCGGTGGCTATGACTCGCGGCGCTGTACTGATCGCGGATTACGGTTTGCCGCGTGGGCAATTGCTGCATCCGCAGCGCATGGCGGGAAGCTTGCGCTGTCACTACCGGCACCAGGCGCACGGTGACCCCTTCATTTATCCGGGGCTCTGTGACATCACGGCATGGATCGATTTCACGGCGGTTGCCGAGGCCGCAACGCAGGCAGATTTCCAAATTTCCGGTTTTACGACACAGGCCGGATTTCTTTTGGGTGCCGGTATCGATCAGCAATTGGCATTAGCCACGGTGGGGCTCGATCCCACCGATCCGCGACATATCGCGCTTGCGCGTGGCGCGCGTACGCTGCTGCTGCCTGGGGAAATGGGCGAGGCCGTGAAGTTCATGCTGCTGACACGCGAGGTAGCCGTAGCCGATCAGGCTTTCGGTATGGCGCTCAACGTAGCGCCCGGCGCGCCATCCGCGCCTGTGCTCGACCCGGCGTTCAGCCTGCAGGATCTGCGCTCGTCTCTTTGGGCACCGCAATGTTGAGCGCCGCGAGCCGTTTGCTGCGCAGTCGCTCGCCGATGGCTGCGCCGGGGAGGCCAGCGCGTTCGTCGGCACTGAGTGCCACCGCACGCGCGGTAGCGAAAGCCTGCTCCACTCGGGCGCGCTGCGGATACGCAGCATCGGCGAGTCCGCCTCGACCGCGGGCGTCGCACTCGCAGGCTTCCAAGAATTCTGTGAAGCGTTCGGGCCGTCGAAAGGCATCGGTATGTTCGAGTAACTCGAGCAGCGTCGAGGTGCGCAGTTCGAGACCGCGATGCACGTACGTGTGAAAGCGGCTGGCGAGCAAACCGAGTTCGCGGTGCTCCTGCGGCACTCGCAGGCGCGCGCACAGCGCTTCGATCGCCGGCAGACCGCGCGTTTCGTGAGCATGATGCCGCGGCCATTCCGCACGCGGGGTCAGCGCCTTGCCGAGATCATGGACCATCACGGCGAAGCGCACCGTTTGCGGGGCGTCGCGCATCGCCGCTATCTGCAGGGCGAGCATGATGTGTTCGCCGGTGTCGACTTCGGGGTGCCACTCCGGCCGTTGCGGCACGCCGAACAGGGCGTCGAGTTCGGGCAGCACCACGCGCAAGGCGCCGCATTTGCGCAGCGCATCGATAGCCGAACGCGGCGAGGGCTCATCAAGTGCACGCGCCAACTCGCGCCAAACGCGCTCGGGCACGAGCGCATCGGCCTCGCCGGCCTCCACCATGCGGCGCATCAGGGCGAGGGTGTCGGCGGCGATCGTGAAGCCAAGCGGGGCAAATCGTGCCAGAAAACGTGCAACGCGCAGGATGCGCACAGGGTCTTCAGCGAAGGCTGGCGAGACATGTCGCAGCACGCGACGCTCGAGATCAGCGCGCCCGCTGAACGGATCAAATATATTGCCGGCGGCATCCTGCGCCATGGCGTTGATGGTCAGGTCGCGCCGCGCGAGATCCTGTTCGAGGGTGACCTCGGGCGAAAACAGCGTGGTGAAACCGCGATAGCCTGGCGCAACTTTGCGCTCGAGGCGGGCGAGCGCGTACTCCTCGCGAGTTTGCGGATGCAAAAACACTGGAAAATCTTTGCCGACGGGCAGAAAACCGAGCGCTTCGAGGTCGGCCGGCGTCGCGCCGACGACCACCCAGTCGCGTTCGGCAACCGAGCGACCGAGCAGCCCATCGCGCACTGCACCGCCGACCAGATAGGTATTCACCCGCCGATGTTAACGCGAGCGACGACCGAGGTAGGTGGGGGCGATGCTGGCGAGCGAGCTCGGGGTGATCCCCAGACGGTCGAACCCGTTGTCGCGACAGACGTTATCGACCGTCAGGGAGCGATAGTTATCCGTGGAGAAGGGTTTGCCAGGCACGAAATCCATTACAAAGGCCTGTACGCGACCGATGGCATCGGCAAGCGGAATTACGCGTGCGCCAGTACCCGCGACCTCGCCCGTGAGACGCACGAGGTCCGCCAAGGTCATGACCTTGGGGCCGCAAAGATCATAGGACTCGCGGCTCGTGGCTCCGCCCCGCAGAGCGAGCATGAACGCCGACACCACATCCTCGACCCATACCGGGGCGAAGCGCGCCTGAGCGCGCGCCAGCGGCAGGATGCCGCCGCTCAGCGCCAGCAGGGACGCGAAGCGGTTGAGCAGCGAATCGCCGCGACCAAAGATTACCGAGGGGCGGAAGATCGTCCATTCGAGCGAGCTTGGTGCGGCGCGCACGTGGCGCTCGGCGACCCCCTTTGATCGCAGGTAATGGCTCGGACCGTTTTCGTCCGCCCCAAGTGCGCTCATGTGCAGATAGCGCGGGACACCACTCTCGACGCAGGCGGCGATTACTTTGCGCGTGAGTTCGGCATGGGCGTGGGTAAAGCCTGTTCCTGAAGAGCCTTTTTCATTAAGGATACCGACGAGGTTGACGACGACATCGCTGCCGGCGACCACATCACGTAGCGCGATCGGGTCGTGCACATCGATGCGCATGCGTTCCGCGTTCGGCAGCACCGAAAGCTGCCGCGCCGCGCGTGGATCGCGAGTGGGTAGTCGCAGCCGATGACCTTCGGCAGCAAGGCGTGCGGCGAGTGCACTGCCGACAAAGCCGGTACCACCCACCAAAGTTACTTCGAGCGGTCGCACGCGTTTATCAGCGCAGCAGGATGATGGTCGTCTCGCCCGCGCGCCTAACCTGCAGCACAAGCGTACTTCCGCCGCGATTGCTGGTGGCCCGCCAGGCATTGCTGAGATCGCTGCGGTTGGTGATCCGAGTGCCATTCGCGGCGACGATCAGATCGTTGGCGCGCAGGCCCGCGTTCGCAGCCGGGCTACCTGCGGCCACCGCGCGCACCAGGACGCCGGCGCCGTTGCCGCGGTTATCGCCACTGCTGCTGCCCGGGCCGTCTTCGAGCTGTGCACCTTCGAGGGCGCGGTGCTGGCCGCCTTCGGGAACGTTTTTGTCATTGCCCTCGGCAGCGGCCGGAGTTTGTACGGCCGGGTCGGCCACCTCGGCGGTCAATTTGCGCGACTCGCCGTCACGCAGCAACGAGAGCTCGACCTTGTCACCGACGCGTAGCAAGCCGATCGCGTTGCGGAAGTCGGCCGCCGATTTGACACTGCGGCTGTTGATGGCAGTGACGACGTCACCCGCGCGAATCCCGGCGCGTGCCGCTGCGGAATCTTTGAGCACCTGGGTGACGAGTGCACCGCCTGCTGTGCTGATGCCCAAGGCCTCGGCGATATCGGGCGTGACGGGGGCGATGGTTACGCCGAGCTGACCGCGCTTGACTGAGCCATATTTGATTAGTTGGTCCATGACGCTGCGCGCCATGTTCACGGGGATGGCAAAACCAATGCCGATGTTGCCGCCGCTGCCCGAGAGAATCATGTTGTTAATACCGACGAGTTCGCCACGCAGGTTTACGAGCGCACCGCCGGAATTGCCGGGGTTGATCGAGGCATCGGTCTGAATCAGGCTCTCGAAACCATCGGGATTCATGCCGGAGCGGCCGAGTGCACTGACGATGCCGTAGGACACCGACTGCTGCAGTCCGAAGGGATTACCGATGGCCGCGACGTAATCGCCGGGCTCGAGACGATCGGAATCACCGAGCACAACCTGTGCGAGGCTTCCCGATTTAATCTGGATGACGGCGATGTCGGTGCGCGGATCGCTGCCGATTACCTTGGCTGCAAACTGTCGTTGATCGGACAGGGTCACGGTGATTTCGCGCGCATTTTCGACCACATGCGCGTTGGTGATGATGTAGCCCTGTTTGCCATCGACGATCACCCCAGAGCCGGCCGACTGGAAGGGCCGCTCGCGCGCCCCCGAATCGGGCGGTACGTTGAAAAAGCGTCGAAAGAAAGGGTCGTCGAGCAGCGGGTTACGACCCTGTTCGCGCACCGCGCCCTGAATGCCAATGCTGATTACCGCCGGTGAGACTCGCTTGATCATGGGCGCGAGTGAGGGCATCGGCGCTACGGAGCGCGCGTTGTCGCCGATGGGGGTGCTATCGCGGCGTAGGGCGTCGGCGCGGGGCTCGGCCGCGGCGTCCACGGCCTGTGCCGTGACCGGCAAAGACACGGCCGCGAGCAGTGCGCCGAGCAATGCGCGGCACAGCGCTCGGTAAGGGGTCCCGTTAACGCACGCGACTTTCATGTGTGATCTCCCGCTTGCGAACGGGAGTATGTGGATCTGTGCTCAGCTTTCAAGAGGACAACTTGTGCACTTTTTGTGAAGAGGAGCGGAAACACAACATCTTGTGCTTCCAAACTACAACTAGCATTCGACTGTAAACATCAGATAAACAAGACTTTTGCAGCCCGAGTTTTTATAAGTCTATGATTTTTATAAAATAAAAAGGCTATTTGAAACGCAGTTTAAGCCTTGACGCTCTCCGGAGGCGTGCTTACTCTCTTGCCGTCGACACAACATCTTGTGCGGGTTCAATACGCACACGTGGGAGTCGGGGGCAGGGGAAGTGGTCGTTGTTCGGCCCATCACCAAGAGAACAAGTATCCGTGGGTGCCTCTGGCGGCCTTGGGTCCTCTCGTCATTGGGGTCCTCTATATTGGTTGTTTTTTTATCGGATTTTGAGGCCCGAAACAGGTATGAACAGCGTCGTCAAACTCGAGGCGAAAGACTTCGACGGTATTCCTTTCCAGGAAGCGTCGATGGACATTTGGGAAAAAAAATATCGCCTCGTTGCCAAGAGTGGCGAGCCCATCGACAAAACCATGGACGACACCTACCAGCGTGTCGCCCGCGCCCTCGCCGATGTTGAAGCGCCCGCGGAGCGCGAGCATTGGTATGAGCGATTTCTTTGGGCGTTACGTCGCGGGGCCATTCCCGCCGGCCGCGTCACCTCAAATGCAGGCGCGCTCGAGCACAAGCCGGCGACCTCGACCATCAATTGCACCGTGTCGGGGACGATCCGCGACTCGATGGACGATATCCTCAACAAGGTTCACGAGGCGGGTCTCACGCTGAAAGCCGGTTGCGGCATCGGGTACGAATTTTCGACGCTGCGCCCGCGGGGTGCCTACGTCTCGGGCGCCGGCGCCTACACCTCAGGTCCGCTGTCGTTCATGGATATCTACGACAAGATGTGCTTCACGGTGTCGTCGGCAGGCGGTCGTCGCGGTGCGCAAATGGGAACCTTCGACGTCGGTCACCCGGATGCCATGGAGTTCATCCGCGCCAAGCGCGAGAACGGCCGCCTGCGTCAGTTCAATCTGTCACTGCTGATCACCGACGAGTTCATGCAAGCAGTCCGCGAGGACCGCGAGTGGAACCTCGCTTTCCCGCTGTTGCGGAAAGAATTCGAAACGGACAAGCCTGACCTTTCTGACGAGAGCAAATACCTCTGGCGCGAGTGGCCTTATTCCGAGAACTTCTTGGTCGGCAAAAGTGGGCTCGTCGCCTGCAAGATCTACAAGACGCTTCCGGCGCGACGCATGTGGGACGTCATCATGACGTCGACCTACGATTTCGCGGAGCCCGGGTTCATCCTCATCGATCGCGTCAACGAAATGAACAACAATTGGTGGTGCGAAAACATCCGCACCACCAACCCGTGCGGCGAACAGCCACTGCCGCCGTACGGCTCGTGCCTGCTGGGTTCTGTCAACCTCACACGATTCGTGCGCAACGCGTTCACCGAGCAGGCCGAGTTCGACTGGGCGGAGTATCGCGAGGTTGTCAAAGTCTTTACGCGCATGCTCGATAACGTGGTCGAGGTCAACGGACTGCCGCTCGAGGGGCAGCGCAACGAGATCTTGCGTAAACGCCGGCATGGCATGGGCTTTCTCGGTCTCGGCAGCACTATGGCGCTGCTGCGCATGAAGTACGGCTTGCCGGAGTCCGTGCAGTTCACCGAAGACGTCTCGCGAGAGATGGCGGTCGCTGGTTGGGATGCTGCACTCGAACTCTCGCGCGAGAAAGGACCGGCGCCGATCATGAACGAAGAGTTCACGGTCACTGCCGAGATGCTGCGCAAGCGTCCCGAGATGGCGCGCGATGGATGGAAGGTGGGCAGCAAGATCCCCGGGCGCGTGCTGCACGCACGCTACAGCCGCTACATGCAGCGCGTGGCGGCGGTGGCGCCGGCGCTAGTCGATCAGCTGGCGTTGGTCGGCGCGCGGTTCACCCACCACACCTCGATTGCGCCGACCGGCACAATCTCGCTGTCGCTCGCCAACAATGCCAGTAACGGCATCGAGCCCTCGTTCGCGCATCACTATTTCCGTAACGTCATTCGCGAAGGCAAGAAGTCTAAAGAAAAAATCGACGTGTTCTCCTACGAGTTGCTCGCGTACCGCGAGCTCATCAACTCGAGGGCCATGCCGAACTCGACCAATCCGACCGATAAGCTACCCGACTATTTCACAACGGCAGACGACATCACCCCGACTGAGCACGTCGATATTCAGGCCGCCTCGCAGAAGTGGATCGACTCGTCGATCTCCAAAACGGCGAACGTCCCGACCGACTTCAAATACGAATCTTTTAAAGATATTTACCTGTACGCCCACGAAAAGGGGTTGAAGGGTTGCACGACCTTCCGCTTTAACCCCGAGGCTTTCCAGGGCGTGCTCGTCAAGGAAGAGGACCTTAAGAACACCACTTATGTGTTCACGCTCGAAGACGGCTCCGAGGTATCGGTGAAGGGCGATGAGGAAATCGAATACGACGGTGAGAAACACACCGCCGCAAATTTGTACGACGCCTTGAAAGAAGGCTACTACGGCAAGTTCTGAGGATCAGTTGCAAATGGCCGCTATTAAGATCGATCGGAAGATTTCCAAATATCGTGTGCAGAAGCCGGTTGCTGATCCGGCTCCTGCCTTAGCTCCCGAGCGTACGACGTCGCACGGTGGCAAAGTCGTCAGACTCACCGAGGAAGTGCAGCGCCCCGAGGTGCTGATCGGTTCGACCTATAAAATCAAGACGCCGGTCTCCGATCACGCGATGTACGTGACTATCAACGATATCATCCTTAACGAAGGCACCGAGCACGAACAGCGACGTCCGTTCGAGGTGTTCATCAACTCGAAGAACCTCGACCACTATCAGTGGATCGTTGCCCTGACGCGTATTATTTCCGCCGTTTTCCGTAAGGGTGGTGATGTCACTTTCCTCGTCGAAGAATTGAAAGCCGTGTTCGACCCGCGCGGTGGCTATTGGCAGGCTGGTGGCAAGTTCATGCCCTCGATCATTGCCGAGCTCGGCTATGTCATCGAGAAACACTTGCAGACCATCGGCCTTATGGGTCGACCTGAGCTCGACGAACATCAAAAGAAACTCGTCGACGAAAAGCGTGCCGAGTTCGAAGCCCGCAGCAAGCAGGCCGATGCGTTCGCAAAGTCGCACTTCCCCGAGGGAGCGCAGCTTTGCTCGAAGTGCAGCACGGCGGCCGTGGTGATGATGGACGGCTGTATGACCTGCCTGAACTGCGGCGATTCCAAGTGCGGGTGAGGCCTTGCGCCGGATAATTTCCACAGCAAGCACTTTTTTTGTCACAGTCTTTTTCCTGCTGCCGGCCGCGCGTGCGCAGCAGGCGGCGGTCCCGACCATTTCGCTGGAGATCCCGCGGCCCCCGGAACTGCAGCGCGATGTCGATTTCTGGGTTCGCGTGTACAGCGAAATCACCACGCTGCAGGGCCTCATGCACGACGAGCGCAATCTCGCGGTCGTCTATGAAATTGTCGATTTGACCGCCTCGGGACCGCTCGGTTCTGCCACGCGCCGTCAGCGAATCGCCCAAGCTCGCGAACGTTGGAAAAGCGCTCTCGATGAGGCCGGGAAGGCGCTAGGGCACAGCGATCTCACGCGGGCTTCGGCCGATGCCCGGCGCGTGATCGAGCTGTGGGGGAGCGAGGCTACGCCCGCGCGTTTGCGTGCAGCTCGCGACTCTGTGCGTTTTCAGCTTGGCCAGGCGGATCGCTTTCGAGCTGGGATCGTGCGCTCCGGAACCTGGGAGTCGTACATTGCATCGACCTTCTCACGCCTCGGTTTGCCGCCCGAGCTGGCTGTGATGCCGCATGTCGAGTCGTCGTATACGCCGACGGCGTACTCGAAGGTCGGAGCCTCTGGCCTGTGGCAGTTCATGCGTTCGACGGGTCGGCTCTACATGCGTGTCGATGACATCGTCGATGAGCGACTCGATCCGTTTCGCTCGACCGAAGCGGCGGCGCGCCTGTTGCTCGACAATTACCGGCTGCTCGGCAGCTGGCCGCTGGCGATCACGGCCTACAACCACGGTCCCGCCGGCATGCGCCGGGCACGTGAGACCATGGGCACCGACGATTTCGCCATCATCGCGCGCCGCTATCAGAGTCGCTCCTTCGGTTTTGCATCGCGAAACTTTTTCCCGTCGTTCCTCGCCGCGCTCACGATCGATCAAAACGCCACGCGTTACTTTCCCGGCGTGGTCCGCGCACCGGAGATGAGTTTTCACGAGGTCGAAATGCCGGGATACGCCGCTGCATCGCAGCTCGAGCGAACGCTCGGTGTGCCGATGGCGCTACTGCGCGAGCTCAACCCGGCACTGCGACCGCCCGTCTGGTCCGGCTCGCGCTTCGTGCCCCGCGGCTATCGATTGCGCCTGCCCGCAGAGCAGAAAATGACGACGGTCGAATTCATTCAACGCGTGGGTGCTAACCAATTATTTGTCGCGCAGGTAGGGCCGCGGACACATCGGGTTAAGCGGGGCGAGACGCTGCGGCAGATCGCGCGGAAGTACGGTTACACCGTGAACCGGGTGGCCGAGCTTAACGGCTTGTCAAATTCCACCAAGCTGCGGCGCGGACGCGCGCTGCAACTGCCCGATGAGCGCCCGACCACGTTGGCCGATCTTGCGGCACGCAGCCCGCCGCCGAGCCCTTCGGTGTCGACCGACTCCAGCCTTTGATCCCGCTATGACGCGGGCGGTCGTCGTTCTGCTCTGTGTACTCGCGCTGCTGCCCACGGCTGCGAGGGCGACGCTGACCCCACTGCCCGCAGCGACTGAGGTCGTTGTGCTCAAGGCACAGCGTCGGCTCGAGTTGTGGCAGGGGTCCAGACTGCTGCGCAGTTATCGGATTTCTTTGGGACTCAACCCGATCGGTCATAAGCGGCAGGAAGGCGACTTCAGAACCCCGGAGGGTCGCTATGTTCTCGATATGCGCAATGCGCGCAGCGAATTCTTCCTCTCGATTCGCGTGTCGTATCCCGACTCGCGTGATGTCGCGCGAGCACGCAAAGCCGGCGTCAAGCCTGGCGGTGCCATCATGGTCCACGGGCTACCCAACGAGCCGCGCTGGCCCCCGGAGCACTACGCTCGCGAGAACTGGACCGATGGTTGCATCGCCCTCACCAACGCCGACATGATGGAATTCTGGATGCTGGTGGCCGACGGCACGCCGATCAACATCCGCCCCTGATCCCCTCCGGCTATCCTTGCGGGAAGCCGACCACGGAGCACCTATTGGAAACCAGCATCGTCATTCCCGAAGTCGTCGACGCCCGCGTCGCCCCGCGCGGCGCCCTCGAGAGTCTGTCGCAGGACGAGATCGAGCAGTTGTTGTCGACCGGGCAGGGCGGCCTTTATCCGCTTTTTCGGCAGTGTGCACTTGCCGTCCTCAATGCCGGTAGCGACACCGACGATGCTCGTGAAATCTTCGATCGTTATCGCGACTTCGACATTCGGATCTTGCGTCACGCTTTCGGCGTTAAGCTCGAGATTCGTAATGCCCCGGCGATGGCCTTCGTCGACGGGCAGATGATCCAGGGTACCAAAGAATTACTATTCGCAGTGTTGCGTGACACCGTTTATACCGCTAACGAAATTGTCGATAGTGGTCGCTTCGATCTGGCACAGCCACAGTCAATCACCAATGCGGTTTTCCATATCCTGCGCAACGCCCGCTTGCTCGATCACAAATCGCGTCCGAACCTGATCGTCTGCTGGGGCGGACATTCGATCAATCGCGAAGAGTACGAATACACCAAACGCGTCGGCTACGAGCTCGGGCTGCGCGGGCTCGATGTGTGTACGGGATGCGGGCCTGGCGCCATGAAAGGACCCATGAAAGGCGCAACCATCGGCCATGCCAAGCAGCGCATCGTAGCTGGCCGTTACATCGGTTTGACCGAGCCTGGGATCATCGCCGCCGAGCCGCCGAATCCAATCGTCAATCATCTTGTGATCATGCCCGACATCGAAAAGCGTCTCGAGGCCTTCGTGCGGGTGGCGCACGGGCTCGTAATTTTTCCGGGTGGTGCGGGTACAGCCGAAGAAATCTTTTATCTGCTCGGTATCCTGCTCGATCCGGCCAACGCCGAACAACGCTTCCCGGTGGTGCTCACCGGGCCGCGCAAGAGTGCGGACTATTTCGAAAAAATTCGTGATCTCCTCGCTAAAACCATTGGCGAGGCTGCACTCGATCGCATTCGCATCGTGATTGAGGATCAGACCGAAGTGGCGCGCATCATGGATCGTGGGGTCGACGAGGTGCACGACTATCGTAAGAGACGTTCAGACTCCTTCAATTTCAATTGGCTGCTGCGGATCCAACCGGAATTCCAGCGTCCGTTTGAGGTCACCCATGTCTCTATGCGTACGTTGCGTTTGCATCGTGAGCAGCCAGCCCATCAATTGGCTGCTGATCTGCGCCGGGCGTTCTCCGGTATCGTCAGCGGTAACGTGAAGGAGCACGGCATCCGCGCGATCGAGCGTGATGGGCCGTTCGAGCTATTGGGCGACCCGGCCATCATGGCCGTGCTCGATGAGTTACTGACGGAGTTCGTAGCGCAGCAGCGCATGAAGCTGCCGGGTGCCGCATACGTACCTTGCTACCGCATCGTCCGTAGCTGACTGCGTCCCCGCCCTGCCTCGTGTGTCGTTGCGCAGGCGACTCTCGACGCTGCCCCTTGAAATCGGCGGCTAGCACCCCCAATCAACAAAATAGGCTAGAGGAGATTTGCGATGACCGAGGCCACTGCTGCGAGTACCGCTCCCGCCCCCGAGAAACACGGTTTTCAGGCCGAGGTGCGCGAACTGCTGCGCCTCATGATCCACTCGCTCTACAGTCACCGCGAGATTTTTCTGCGCGAGCTGATTTCGAATGCCTCGGACGCCAACGACAAGTTGCGTTTTCTGGCATTGGCTCAGCCGGATTTGCTCGCTGGCGAATCTGAGCTGAAGATTTGGATCGATTTCGATGCCGGCAAACGTACGCTCTCGATCCGTGACAACGGCATCGGCATGAATCGCGAGGAGGCGATCACCCACCTCGGCACCATCGCCAAGTCGGGCACGGCAGATTTCTTCAAGCGCCTGACTGGCGATCAGCAAAAGGATTCGCAGCTCATCGGCCAGTTCGGCGTGGGCTTCTACTCGGCGTTCATCGTCGCCGAGGAGATCGAGGTTTATTCGCGCAAAGCGGGTGAGCCTGCGGCATCCGGTATCCGCTGGGCTTCGAAGGCCGACGGTGAATTCACCATCGAGCCGGCCGCCCGCGACGAGCGCGGCACGATGGTGGTTCTGCATCTTAAGGAAGAAGCGAAAGAATTCGCCGATAGCTGGCGCCTACGCTCGCTGGTTCGACGCTACTCAGATCACATAGCCTTTTCTGTGCTGATGCGCAAGGAGGGTGAAGCGAGTCTCGATTGGGAGCCTGCCAACCAAGGGCAGGCACTATGGACGCGCCCGCGGAGCGATCTCAAGGACGAAGAATACAAAGAGTTTTATCAGCACATCGCACACGACTTTGCCGAGCCGCTCGCCTGGAGCCACAACAAGGTCGAGGGCAAGCGCGAGTACACTTCGCTGTTGTACGTGCCGGGTCGTGCCCCGTTCGACCTTTATCAGCGTGACGCCTCGCGTGGCCTGAAGCTGTATGTGCGGCGCGTCTTCATCATGGACGATGCCGAGCAGTTTTTGCCGATGTATCTGCGCTTTTTCCGCGGCGTGCTCGATTCCAATGATTTACCCCTGAACGTTTCCCGCGAGTTGCTGCAGAAAGATGCCGAGGTCGAGGCCATGCGCGCAGCGCTTACCAAGCGCGCACTCGACTTGCTAGCCCGCATCGCTAAAGAAGAGCCGGAAAAGTATGCGATGTTCTGGAAAGAATTCGGTCCAGTACTGAAGGAAGGCACAGGGGAGGATGCTGCGAACCGCGATAAGATCCTGCCATTGCTGCGCTTCGCGAGCACCCACGAAGAATCCGATGAGCCGAAGGTGACTCTTGCCGACTATGTGGCCCGGATAAAGACCGGCCAGGAGCGCATTTATTATTTGATCTCCGACTCGATCGCTGCGGCACGCGGCAGTCCGTACCTCGAAACGTTGCGTTCTAAGGGTATTGAGGTGCTGTTGCTCGCTGATCGTGTCGATGAATGGATGATGGGCTACGCACGCGAGTTCGAAGGTAAGCGCTTCAAGGATGTTGCGCGCGGCGATCTTGAGCTCGGCACCCTCGAGGACGCGGCCGACAAGACGGCTTCTGAAGAGGCAGTCAAAGAAAATAAGAAATTGTTAAAGCGCATCAAGGATGCACTCGATGAGCGCGTTTCCGAGGTAAAGGTAAGTTCCCGCCTCGCCGATTCCCCCGCCGTTCTGGTGCTCGATGAGGGCGATATGGGCGCGCAAATGCGCCGTATTCTTGCGGCGACGGGTCAAGCCGTGCCCGAGGCAAAGCCCAAAATTGAGATCAACGTCGGTCATCCGCTCATCAAGCGACTCGACGCGACGACGGCCGAAGACGAGTTCGGCGAACTCGCGCTACTGGTGTACGATCAGGCCAAGTTGGCTGAGTCGGGGGTGGTCGCGAATCCGGGCGAGTTCGTGCGCCGACTCAACAAGTTGCTCGGGCAATTGATGGCACCGGGCTGACCCGCCGTTGGGCGTGCCATAATCGGGATATGGGTAAGCCTGTTCCGACCGTCGAAGAATTGCGCGCACGGCTCTCGCCGCTCGCGTTCGAAGTAACCTGCAACAAGGGCACAGAGCGCGCTTTTACGGGAACGTACACCTATTACAAAGAGCGGGGGGTGTACGCCTGCGTCTGCTGTGGCAACGAATTGTTTCATTCGGATACCAAATACGACTCGGGCTCTGGCTGGCCAAGTTTTTGGACGCCGCTCCCCGGCGAACGAGTACGCGAGCATCGTGACAACAGCTACGGTATGGTGCGCACTGAAGTAGTCTGCGCCAATTGCGATGCTCACCTCGGGCACGTTTTCGAAGATGGACCGCAGCCCACGGGACTGCGTTACTGCATCAACTCGGTCTCGTTGGCTTTTCAGGATGTTGCCGAGTCACAGAAATGAGAGCTGTTGTCTGGTCGTTGATCGTTGCCGTCACCGTGGTGCTGGTGGCCGCAATCTACCTTCCTACGTTGCTGGCGTCTGGTCGCGGTGACACTCAAGCGCAGGAGACCGCGATGTCGGAGCTGATCAAAGAAGACCTGGCTCCTGGAGCGGGCCCCGAAGTAACCGATGGCCAGACCGCTGAAGTTCGCTACACCGGTTGGTTGTACGATTTGGCGAAAGCCGAGGGCAAGGGTCGCAAGTTCGACAGTTCGAGCGACCACGGCGGTACCTTTTCGTTCACGATTGGTGGCGGCGAGGTAATCCGCGGCTGGGATCTCGGCGTGGCGGGCATGAAAGTGGGCGGTAAGCGTCGCCTCGTCATTCCCGCGGAACTCGGTTATGGCGCACGTGGAGCGGGCGGAGTGATCCCGGGTGGGGCGACGCTGGTGTTTGACGTCGAGCTGGTTTCGATTCGTTGAGCGAGGTTGTTTATGATCACGAGATCCATCGGTGCGACATTCGCTTGTATGGTGGCCGTGCTCACGAGCAGCGCGCAGGCGGCAACCTTAATTCATGCCGGGCGTGTGATTGACGGTGTCGGCGATCAAGTCATGACCGAGCGTACGGTGGTGGTCAATCAAGGTCGCATCACCGGCATTGAGGCGGGGTATCGCAAGCCCACGGCTGGCGACACGGTCATCGATCTGCGCAAGTCGACGCTGATGCCTGGGCTCATGGATATGCATGTGCATCTGACTAGTGAGTATAGTCGGACGAGCGAACTCGATCGGTTCAAAAAAGACGGTCCCGATGTTGCGCTCGATGGCGTGCTCTACGCGGAGCGTACCTTGAAAGCGGGTTTCATCACGGTACGCGATCTCGGCGACAGCTTTCTCGCCAGCATTGCGCTGCGCAATGCCATCAACGCCGGCAAAGTGAGCGGGCCGCGAATCTTTGCTGCGGGCAAGTCAATCGCTAGCACGGGCGGCCACGCCGACCCTACTAATGGTTGGGCAGATTTTCTGGGTGGCGGCAATGTCGGTCCGTTTGACGGCGTCGTGAATGGCGCAGAGCAGGGTGCCCAGGGCGTTCGTCAACGCTATAAAGAGGGCTCGGACCTTATCAAGATCACAGCGACCGGCGGCGTGCTGTCGATTGCAAAGAACGGACTGAATCCGCAATTTACCGAGGACGAAATCCGCTCCATCGTCACCACCGCCCGCGACTACGGCTTCAAGGTGGCAGCACATGCTCACGGCGCAGAGGGCATGAAGCGCGCCGTACGCGCGGGGGTTAACAGCATCGAGCACGGCACTTTTATGGATGATGAAACCATTGCACTCATGAAAGAGCGGGGTACGTACTACGTGCCGACCATCACTGCTGGGCGTTGGGTGTTCGATCGGTCGAAAGAAGACGGATTCTTTCCGGCGCTGGTACGACCGAAGGCGGCGATGATCGGACCGCAGATTCAGGGGACTTTTGCCAAGGCGTACAAAGCCGGCGTCAATATCGTCTTCGGCACCGACACGGGCGTTTCAGCGCATGGCGATAATGCACGGGAATTCGTACTCATGGTCGAGGCCGGCATGCCACCCCTCGAAGCCATCAAGTCGGCAACGTCGGTCGCTGCAAAGTTTCTCGAGATTGACGATCGTCTCGGTAGCGTACAGGTCGGTAAAATTGCCGATCTGGTTGCCGTGCCCGGCGATCCACTCGCCGATATTTCGGCGATGCGTCGTGTCAACTTCGTGATGAAAGACGGTACCGTCCATCGCCAACCCTGAGTTGGTTGGTCCACGCGCGTGACCGCTGTCGAACGGATAATGTTTCCGGGTGCGGTCGGTGACATCGAAACTTCGATCGAGTCACCGTCGGGGGCGCCCATGGCGGTGGCGATTTGCTGTCATCCCCACCCTTTGTTCGGTGGCTCGATGACCAACAAGGTTATTCACACCGTCGCTAATGCTTTCTTGGCTGCCGGTGCCGTGGTCATTCGCTTCAATTTTCGCGGGGTAGGCGCATCGGCGGGAGTGTATGACGACGGTCGCGGCGAAGTCGATGACGTAATCGCGCTCGCCAAGTGGGCGAGTGAGCGTTGGCCTGGTTTGCCGCTTTGGTTGGGCGGTTTTTCGTTCGGTGCGTGGATCGCGCTACGCGCACCAGTGTTGCCAGCGCTGCTTGTCACGGTGGCGCCACCCGTCGGCCGCTGGGACTTTTCAAAGATTTCGCCACCGCAAAGTCCGTGGCTCGTGATTCAGGGTGATCGCGATGATCTGGTCGATGCGAACGCGGTCGAGCAGTGGGTACGCGCGAGCGGTGCGTCAAGCTTAATCCGACTGCCCGAGGCCGATCATTTTTTCCACGCCCGACTACATGAGCTGCGCGATGCCGTGACGGCGTTCGTGGCGAGCTCGACTCAGCCGCACAGCGTTTAGACGACGCCGTGTACTGTGACGATCAAGGGATACTGTGCATCCCGATCGACCTCCTGATGCAGTCGACTCACGTGCACATCGACCACATCGGTCTGCGGATCGTGGTGAATATCCGAAATGCCCTACAGCAGCATGGTGCGGGTGACCACCTAACCTGTGTGGCGGACAAAGTATTCGAGGAGTCGAAACTCGCGGGTCGTGAAATCGAGTGCTCGACTGGCCCGCGTTGTAGTACGATCGAGCACATCGAGATGAGGATCTTCGATCTGTAATGAGGTGATCGCAATCTGTTGATGTCGGCGAATCCATGATTCGATACGCGCCAGCAATTCATCGATCGCAAAAGGCTTGCCGAGATAATCGTCGTCGCCCGCGCGCATTCCCTTGATCCGTTCATCGACTGAGTCGAGTGCCGTGAGCATGATGACTGGCATCGACTTGTCGGATTCGCACAAGGCTTTGACCGTACCGAGGCCGTCGAGCCCGGGCAGCATGCGATCAGTCACGACGATATCGAAGTGGCCGGCAAGGGCAGGATCCAGCCTGGTTTTACCATCCATGACGTGACTGATGTAATGTCCGCTGTCGCGCGTCGCAGCGACGATCTCGGCAGCCGTCTCGGCGTCATCTTCGATCAGCAGTAATTGACTCATTTGGGCTTCTCATCCCAGGTGTGGCATGCATGGGACATGCTTCCCGTGCTTTCCGATTGCCGCGTACTCACGGCATCGCTGTTTGCGCTCGGCATGATGGTTGTGGCTTTCGTGCTCGGCTTCATCTGGTTGCAGTGGCGCATCATGACTGTGCACGATCGCGAGCTATTCCAGTCGCTCGAGCGCGCCATCATTTTGGCCACCTGAATGGACAACGCGGAGGATCGGGTCGCGTTAGCCACATCCTTACGCATCAGCAACGAGAACATTCCCGACAAACGCTATTTCGTACTGTTCGAACTGACTGGCCACGCGATCGTTGGTGATTTGGCCAAGGTGCGTGCAAGCGAGCAGGCACTCGAAGTGGACTCGGCTGCGCACCGGGTTCCGTAAGGTGATGGGCTCGACACCTGTGTCAGATCCGCCCATCTAGCCGACAGCAGTATTTTCATCGTCACCCAGCCCGACACCGCTCGCTTCGAAATCACCGAAGCTCTTGGCCGGATCGCGGTCGGGATCATCATCCTTGTCATTCTGAGCGGTCTTGGGATCGGCTTCACACTCAATCGCTACATTTTGGGGTATGAGTGCGGATTGGCGGATACCGTGTGTCAAATCATACGCGGACAGATTGCGGCGCACGCGTCAGCGCAATAACGCTTGGACGCCATGGGTGCTCTGACTATGACGTGGGATGAATGCTTGATCAAAACGAAGCGATGGTCGCCGGTACACGTACGGTCACCGAGGGCCTCGCCCATGATCTGCGCACACTGCTGATGCGCACGCGGCGGTCGCTCGCTGCGGCCCGCGCCGCCGACAACGAGGCCGTGCGCGAGTAACCGCTCAACGATGCTGAGGCCGATGTTGAGATAGCCTTACAGACTTTCAATCCACTCATCGATCTTGCTCGTGCTGAGGCGGGCTTGTCCCGTAATTCGATCGAGGAACTCGATTTCGACATATTCGCCAAAGATATGATCGACTTGCTCGAGCCCTTGGACGAGGAGCGTGGACAGCGACTTGAGCGCTCGATTACAGCGGTCAAAGTGGTGGGGCATCGACAAATTCTCGCGCAGGCACTCGGTAATCTGCTCGAGAACATCGTCAAATATGCACCGCTCAGTTCAGCGCTCAAACTCGCGGTACGCCCCGGTTCTTACGATACGGGTCCCGAGATCATCGTCGAAGATCGCGGGCCGGGGATCCCGGCGCATGCTTGCGAGCAAGCCGTAAAAACTTTCGTTCGCCTCGAGCACCCTTGGCGACAGCCGGACTCCGGTCTAGGAATTGCCATTGCAGCGGCGGTGGCGCGCATGCATCGTGACAAGCTCATAATCGAAAGTGCTGAGCCCGGTCTCAGGGTGCGCTTGCAACTTGGAATGGAGCAACCGGATCTGCCGCAAGGGGCCACGTTAGGACGATGCGCAGGCCCTGCGCTACGCCTTCGACATCGCGAAGATTTATTGCCTGGATGTTACCGCCGTGCGCCTGAACCACCCGCGCTGCGATGGCGAGCCCCAAGCCTGACCCGGTTGCACGTAGTGAGGCGGCGTGACCATCGCCATCTTTGCTGCCGCGGAAAAAAGGCTCGAAGACGCGCGCGAGCTCCGGCTCCGACAAACCGTGGCCCGTGTCGCTGATAACGAGGATTGCGACGCTGTCATCGTGGCGACAGGCGCTCTCCAGGGTCACGAAAACCTGCGAGCCCTGCGGCGTATGCTTGAGGGCGTTGCGCACCACGTTCTCGATCGCAGCCGAGATCCAATATGGATCACCGATCAGGTTTAGCTGCCCATCGTCCAGTCGACTCTCCAGTGTCTTGCCAAGTGCCGCAGCTTCGAAGTTGGCGTCGACGAGAATTCTATCGAGCAGGCCGCGTAGCTCTAGCGGTTCACGTTCGAAGACGATCGCACCCGACTCCAGTCGCGAAACATCGAGAATCTTGTCGATCAGTTCGTCGAGTCTGGCGATTTCTGCGTCGATTCGGTTTGCGGCACTGGCTGCGGTAGTATCACGCTGCGCCATCAGACCCGAGGCAAGCCGAATTCTTGTGAGAGGGGATCGAACTTCATGGGATACATCACGCAGTAACTGGCGTTGACCACGCAGCAGGCTGCCAAGTCGTTCAGCCATGATGTCGAGCGAGAGGGCGAGTTTGCCGATTTCGTCGCGGCGCCTGCGCACCGCGACGGGCACACGGGTCTCGAGGGCGCCGCCGGTCAACGACTCGGTCGTCTGCTGTAAGACGCGAACGGGGCGGGTGATCGAACGCGCGAGCAGCAAACTCACGAGCCCGGTCACCGCCAGCGTCAGCAGCAGCAATTGCAACGGCACATCGCGCCAAGCTGCGAGGCCGCTACGCCGTGGAACGGGTAGCAAGCGAAAGGGTTCTTCGTCGGCGCTGACGAGGATGGGCGTCGATCGCGGCAGATCGAGCAGCACGGTCGGCAGATCGTAGTCCGGATATTCCTCAGTCTCGCTTTGGGCAATGGAGTCGCTGCCGGGGATTTTTCGTCCGAGCAGCTCCGTTCCGAGTTCATCGATGAGCAGGATCTCGAGCTGATGCGAATGATCAGCGCTGCGATTCCTTGCCCAATCGACTAGAGCGGCGCGCCCCCCCTTGGCGAGCGCATCCGCCGCAGTGCGTGCAGCCTCCAGCAATTCTTTGTCAGCCGACTCCTGCCGCGCCGACAATACCCACGAAGTCAGGCCGATGGCGCCGAGCCCGCTGAACAGCAGTGCTGCAAAGAATGCGAGGAAAATGCGTGTGGCTAGCCGCCTCATGTGCCCGCGGTCGGCAAGGGATCAGACCGAGGCGGTCTCGATGAGCTCGTAACCGGTGCCGCGGACGGAGCGGATCTCGATCCCACTTTGACCCTGCCGCTCGAGTTTGCGCCGCAGATTGCTGACATGAGTGTCGATGCTTCGATCATAGAGAGTGAGTGTGCGCCCGAGCGCTCGTGCGGTCAGCAGGCGACGATCGACTGGCTGGCCTCGCGACGCGGCCAGTTGCTGCAACACGCGAAATTCGGCACCGGTGAGTTCGAGCGCGGTACTGCCGAGGGTGAGGCGGCGCCGACGGACGTCCAGCTTCAGGGCGCCAATCAACAGGTTCTCGGGGCCCTCGGCACTCGCCGAGTGGTCGCCTGCAGTCTCTACGCGCCGCAAGATCGCGCGAATCCGCGCGGCAAGTTCGCGGGGGTCGAAAGGTTTTGGCAAGTAATCATCGGCACCGAGTTCAAGGCCTAAAATTCGATCGATGGCCTCGCCGCGGGCTGTCAACATCAGCACCGGCAGGCGTGGTTTTCTTTGGCGGAGTTGGCGCAGCACATCGAAACCGCTGCTGCCTGGCAGCATGACATCGAGGATGACCAGATCAAAGGGACGCTCCGCCATCAGCCCTAATGCGCCGCCGCCCTCGGTAGCGGTCACGACCTGAAAGCCCTCATTGCCAAGAAATTCGGCGAGCATTGAGGCGAGATCACGATCGTCGTCAACAATCAGTATTTCGGCAGACATCGGCTGCGATGGTGCGACGAATGGCCGGTTTTGTCAGCCCGGGCCACCAAGCTTTGCAGAACTTTGCTGAACTTTTGGGAAACTTGTCGGATGACACGGGTCGAAATCGGGGACCATGTGTTGGTCTTTTTTCGTGGAGTAAGGCGATGAAATACGTGAGTGTCGTAGCGGCGCTGGCCTTGGTGGGTTCAGCAGTCGCCTTTGCCCAGATGCCGCCGCCGCCACCGGCTCCTGCGCCACCCGTTCCTGGCATGGGTGGTCCGGGAATGGATGGCCCCGGTCCGGAACGCCGTGAAATGCGGCGAATCATTATTCTCAACGACGATATGCTAACAGAAGACCTAATAGGCCCGGATGGTCGGGGTGTCACGCGCGGCGTTTTGGGTCGCATGGGTCAGGGTAGGATCATCGAAGCGTTGGGTCTCGATCCGAGAGGCGTCGAGCGCATGGTCAAGACGCTCGATCTCACGCCACAGCAGCTCGGCAAGATCACCGAGATCATGGCAACCGCGCGCCCCGAGATGCGTAACCTCGCCCGCGATATGGCAGCGGAGGCACGACGACTGCGTGAACTGACTCCGTCCGACGCGAAGTACGCGAGCGAAAGCGCGTTATGCGCTAAAAAAATCGGTGAGATGAGTGCACGCCTCGTGCAGCAGAGCGCGAACTTGCGCAGCAAGGTATGGCAGGAGCTGACCGCCGACCAGCGTAAAAAGGCCGAGAGCGTGCTGAGTCCCGAGCAGATGAATGATCGTATACAGCAGCGTATGAAGCGGATGAGGGAGCGCATTAAAGGGATGGGCCCAGGAGGGGATGGCGGTTCACCGCGTGTGGAAATATATTCTGTAGACGAAAACTTTGGTTGGGACGAAGAGGACGAAGAATTCAACCCGAGCTGATGCTTTCGTTATCGGGAGTGCCACTAAAAAGGCCCGGGGCGCTATGAGTCCCGGGCCTTTTTTCAAGCTCTTTTCAAAGGAATGATTAGTTGACCATGTTCTTCAGATTCTTGAGCGGCATCGCGCGAACCTTCTTTGAGGCCGGCTTCGCCTTGAACATCATCTTTTCGCCGGTGAAGGGGTTGACGCCTTCACGCGCCTTGGTGGCGGGCTTCTTGACGACCTTCAGCTTGGCAAGACCAGGCAGCGTGAACAGACCGTTCGCACGCAGGCTCTTCTTGATCACGCCATTGAGGGACTCGAACACCGCTGACACGTTCTTGCGTGACAGGGACGTGTCCTTCGCGATCTGGTTGAGGATTTCCGACTTGGTCGGAGGACCACCCTTTTTCGCCATCTTGGAATACTCCTGAATTTATGGGTTTTTGTGCTCGTTTGTGCATTGCCAAACACGCAGAAAAATAGCACACACGCGTTCAGTAGCAAACACTTTTTGCGAAATTTCGAGGGAAAAAACAGGTTTTTTCAGCGCTGCTTCAGCACCGAACCACCCGCGGCGAAGAATCAGCGAATAAGGATCAGCAACACCTGAATGATGATACCGGCCCACATCGGTGAAAGATCGAGTCCACCAATGGCAGGAACAGCACTGCGGATGCGCTCGAGCACCGGTTCGCATACCGATTCGAGTAAGTCCTGCAGCGGTGAGCGCACCCCGGGAGCGATAATCGAGGCGAGTGCGTAGATGAATATCGCCCAGAAATAGAGCCACAACGCCGAGCGCAGCAGTTCGGTAGCCGCCGCCAGCAGCCAAGGCAACGCATCGGGCAGCGTGCCCACCAGAACCACGCTGAGCGCAGCGGTTTGCACCAGCGCCACGGCGTACACAGCGATCAGTGAGGCGGTGTCGATGCGCCAAACGGGGGGCAATACTCGTCGCAAGGGGATGACAAGCCAGTTGCTTAAACGGACGATGGCTTCGGAGATGGGGTTACGGAAATTCGCTCGCGCCCATTGCAGCACGACTCGCAACAGGAATACGTAGAGCAGCAGTGAGAAGAAAGTTTCTGCCAAAAACAACACGACCTGATGCACCGTCAGCCTCCTAAGGCAGCTTGGCTCGAGAGTTCGCGGCTGCGACGTAACGCGGCGGTGACCGCTGCAGCGACCACGCGCTCGAGATCCTCATTACTGAACGATGCCAGCGCCGCAGCAGTCGTGCCACCTTTTGAGGAGACTGATTCACGTAGCGCGGCAAGATCGGCGCCCGGTTCGGCCATGCGCCCTGCGCCCTGCAGCGTAGCGCGAGCGAGTTCGGCAGCCACTGCCTTCGATAGACCTGCCGCCATGCCGGCTGCCGCAAGGGCTTCGGCGAAGCGGAAAAAATAGGCAGGGCCGCTGCCCGACACCGCAGTTACTACGTCCATCAGTACTTCGTCCTCGACCCAAACGACGATGCCCGCGGCGCCTAGAATGGACGCGGCGCGCGCGCGCAACGTTGCGGTCACCGCGGCGGGCGCGAATAGGCCCGTCGCCCCGACGCCTTCTAGCGCGGGGCGATTCGGCATTGCACGTACGACGGGAACCTCGGCGCCGCACCACTGCTGCAGTTGTTGCACCGAGAGTCCGGCCGCCACTGAGATAACGAGTGGGCGCTCGCGTTCGAGGCGGGCGCGCAGCGGTTGCAGGGCGCTCGCCATGTCTTGGGGTTTTACGGCTAGGACCAGCGTATCGAGGGCCGCGCCGACGGCATGCGGATCAGCGATCGTTGCCACGCTGTAATCAGCCACAAGCGCCTGCGCCGTCGCCGGATGCGACTCGATCACGCGAATGAGCGCCGGGCTCGCCCCGACCCGCAACAAGGCGGCGATGAGCGCGCGACCCATGTTGCCGCCGCCCAGAAAACCGATACCCCTGCCGAGATCGGGTGCCGTCATGCCAATGATTGTAGTCGCTCGCCGAAGAGCGCGTTGCCTATGCGCACCTGGGTGGCGCCCTCGAGGATCGCAGCCTCGAGATCACTGCTCATGCCCATCGAGAGTGTGTCGAGTGTCGGGTGGCGTTGCCGCGCCGCTTCGAACAGCAACCGCAGCTCGGCGAACCAGTAACGCTGGCGGTCGAGGGTGGATTCAGCCGGCGGCAGGGCCATGAGGCCGCGCAGTCGCAGACGTGGCAGGGCCGCGATCGCGGCGAGCAGCTCCGGTAACTCGGCGGGTATGACGCCGCCCTTGGTCGCTTCATCGCCGAGTTTGACTTGCACGCATACCGAGAGCGGAGGTACGTGAACAGGCCGTTGTTCGGCCAGCCGGGTGGCGATCTTCAAGCGATCGACGGTATGTACCCAGTCAAAATTTTCGGCGATTGGACGGGTTTTATTCGCTTGCAGCTGACCAATGAAATGCCAGGTTAGAGCCCGACTCCGCAGCGACTCGATTTTTTCGAGGGCCTCTTGCAGGTAGTTTTCGCCAAAATCTTTTTGACCGAGATCGGCGAGGGCGGCGACCGCAGCAGCCGTTTTCAGCTTGCTGACGCCGATGAGCGTGATCGATTCGCTGGTTCGGCCCGCTTGCTCGGCCGCAACGGCGATCCGTGTGCGGATCGCGGTCAGCCGTTCCGCGGGCCAGGCTACGGCCGTGCTCACGGTACCCGCGAGCTCAAACGTCGAAGACGGCGTAACCGTCGAACACTGGGCCGTCGACGCAGACCCGCTTCATGGCTGGGCCAGCGGGGGTTTTCACGCGCACCGCGCAGCCAGCGCAGCCTCCGACGGCACAGACCATGAATTCTTCGAGCGATACTTGGCAGGGCAGGCTGAAGCGCGCCGCAAGCTTTGCCGTGGCTTCGAGCATCGGCGTCGGGCCGCAGGCAAAGATTTCGACTTCGGTGCGGGCTGCGTCATCGATTGAGTTCAACCAAGCTGCAGCAAGTTCGGTGACGAAGCCATCGAAACACCCAGGGAAGCCGCAGCGACTCGCAAGTCTGGAGGGTATGCCCCAAGCATCGATCAGCGGCATCGCGGCGATAACGCCGTGAGGAATTCCAGGCACCAAAATCGTCGACGGTCGGCTCGGGAACGGAAACGGAATCTCTGAGCCCATCAGGACGAGCGGCTGCCAGTGGGCACGCGTATCGGTGCTGAGCGTCTCGGCGAGGAATACCATCGGCGGAATGCCGACCCCGCCACCGATCAACAGCGGTCGTGGTTTGCTGGGCGTAGGCTCGAAGCCGTGCCCGATGGGCCCGAGCACCGAGAGCACCTCACCGACCCGCCGCCGTGCGAGCGCCGCTAGACCGGGGCCGACTATCTTGTAGAGAATTTCGATCCAGCCGGACTGCGCATCGACGCGCATGATCGACAACGGCCGGCGCATCGGAATGTCATCGTTGACCGAAAGATGCGCAAAACTGCCGGGATGCGCACGCGCAGCGCACCTCGGCGCCTCGATACGAACGATGTACTGCTCGCCGGCAAAGGCCTGCTGCGCTAAAATCTTACCATCCTCGAGGCAGATGCTGCCGCGGTGTGCGGGATGGGTCGTGACCGTCATGTATAAACTCCGCGTAAAGTTTCTTCGAGCACGGCCATACGCACGGCGACGCCGTTGCGGACCTGATCGCGAATCACCGATTGCGCACCATCGGCAACGTCCGAGGCAATTTCCACACCGCGGTTCATCGGTTGTGGATGCATTACGATGGCGTCGCGACTAGCGCTGCGCAGGCGTTGCTGCGTCAGCCCCCATTCGGCGAAATAACTGCCTTCATCGGGAATGGCCGCGGAGCTCATCCGTTCTTTTTGGATTCGCAGTATCATGACGACATCGCAGTCAGCGATGCCCGACTCGAGTGAGCCGTGGCGCAGACAACCAGCGAATTCTTTGGTGTCGGGCATGAGTGCAGAGGGTGCAACGATGCGAATTTCGCCGGCACCGAAGGCTGCAAAGGCTTGCCACGCGGAGCGCGCGACGCGTGAGTGGCGAATATCGCCGACGATGGCGATGCGCAAACCCTCGATTCGACCTTTGTGTTGGCGCACGGTCAGCGCATCGAGCAGACCCTGCGTCGGATGCGAGCACCCGCCGGCGCCACCCGACAACACACTCACCCGATCACCGATATGCCGTGCCACCAAATCGGGGACTGAGGCGTCGGCGTCGCGCAAGACGAAGGTGTCGACTTGCATCGACTCGAGCGTGGCTACGGTATCGAGCACGCTCTCCCCCTTGAGTCGCGACGATAATTGCACTTCGATGTTGACTACATCGGCGCCGAGTCGATGCGCGGCGAGTTCAAAAGAGACCCGCGTACGCGTCGAGGGCTCGGCAAACATCACGGCCACGGTTTTACCTGCAAGCGCGGTACTGCGGGCGGCTGGCGCCCAGGCCGGAGTCGAGAAATGCTGGGCGCGGTCGAGGAGTCGCGAGAGCAGAGGCTGCGGTAATCCTTCAAGCGTGAGCAGGTGACGCAAAGATCCGTCTGCGCGCAGTTGCGTGACGGGCGATGGATACTTGGTGTTGACCATGTTCAGCGGTTGAGTCCTGCAGTATCGACTTGCAGCGTCATTCGCCGCCAAGCCAGCGTTCGAGAATCACGGTTGCCGCGGCGCTGTCGATCGCAGCCCGGTCATAGCGCTTGCGCTCGCCGGCAGTGCGCCGACCCCGCAGCGTCGCCTCGGCCTCGAGTGAGGAGTAACGCTCATCAACCATGTGCACGGGTAACTTGAGTCTGCTACCGAGCGTTTTGGCAAAGGCCGTCGCGCGCTCGGTCATCACGCTCGGTGACCTGTCGGCATTATATGGGCAGCCGACCACAAGTTGCCTCGCACCGGTTTTAATGGCTTGCGCCTCGAGCGAGCGCCATTCGATCTCGCTGAGAGCCGGCGACTTGCGTGACAGTGCTGCGAGCGGGCGTGCAGTCCGGGTCAGCGTATCGCCGACCGCGATGCCAATGCGCCGCATCCCGAAATCGAAGGCTAGCACGACCTCGGGAATGCGGAACCCTTGTCTAGGCGTGCCCTGCGACATGACTCATGCGGCCGATATCGATGCCAAGCTGCCGCCAAACGGCATGCCAGCGATCCTCGAACGGCGTGTCGAAGAGAATGCGCTCATCGACTGGCAACGAAATCCAGGCGTTATCGCGCATTTCCTGTTCGAGCTGACCGACCTCCCAGCCCGCGTAGCCAAGCGCGATGAAGGCGTCGGGTGGGCCCTCGCCGCGGGCCATAGCGGCGAGCACGTCGCGTGAGGTGGTGACGTGGATCTGCTCGGATACGGCGCGCGAAGAATCCCAGCGACCACTCGGTCTGTGTAACACGAAACCGCGATCACGATGCACTGGGCCGCCGCGCAGCACGGTGCGCGTAGCGAGTTCGACATCACTAGCCTCGAGTTTCATTTGCACGAAGATTTCGCCCAACGTCATCGACAGCGGCTTGTTGACCACAATGCCGAGCGCGCCACGCTCGCGACTGTGCTCGCAGACTAGCGTCACAGTTTGCGAGAACTCGGGATCAGCGAGCGAGGGCATCGCCACCAACAGCTGATTGGTCAGATTGCTGCCGTCGCTCATCATGTTTCCCCTCGGCTGGCCGCCTCTTAGCTTGCTGCTGCGAGCCGCCGGCGGATTGCAGCGATCAGCCTACCGGCGATGTCGATGCCGAATTGTTTGTCGAGTTCGCGGATGCCCGTGGGACTCGTGACGTTGATTTCGGTGACGTAATCGCCGATCACATCGAGACCGACGAACAGCATGCCCTGCGCGGCCAGCTGCGGACCAATCTGTGCGGCAAGAAAACGATCGCGCTCGGTGAGTGGACGGCCGACGCCAGTTGCGCCCGCCACAAGATTGCCGCGATTGTCACTGCTGCTCGGGATGCGCGCGAGAGCAAACGGCATGGGCTCGCTATCGACCAGCAGCACGCGCGAATCGCCACCGGTGACGATTTCGGGCAGGTAGCGCTGCACGATTGTAAAGTGAGAGCCGTAATCGGTGAGGGTTTCAAAGATCACGTTGGCGTTTTTGTCGCCGCGCTCGATCACGAAAATCGAGTGACCGCCCATGCCATGCAGTGGTTTGCAGACGATTTTTTCGTACTCGCCTAAGAAGGCGTGCATATCCGCCATATCGCGGGTGATCAAGGTCGCCGCGCAGCATTGCGGGAACCACGCGGTGTAGACCTTTTCGTTCATGTCACGCAGGCCGCGCGGACGATTGACCACCATCGCGCCCTGATCCTCGGCGCGCTCCAGAATATAGGTGCTGTAAATATATTCGGTATCGAACGGCGGGTCTTTGCGCATCAGGATGACGTCGATATCACCGAGACGAACTGAGCGCGACTCGCCGAGCTCGTACCAATGCGCAGGATCCTTGAATACTTTAAGCGGGCGAGCGCGACCGCAGGCGACGCCGTCCCGCAACCACAGATCACTTACCTCGAAATAAAGCAGGTCAAAGCCGTCCGCTGCTGCAGCCCAAAGCATCGCGAGCGTCGAGTCTTTTGCGAATTTTATGTCCGTTATCGGATCCATCACCACGGCGAGCGTCGGTAGGGATGTCATGCCAAATCTCCTGCGAGACATTGTAGTGCGGCGAGCGCCGCAATCCCCGCAGTTTCGGTACGCAAGATCCGTGGTCCGAGCCGAACGCCCTGAAAGCCGCTGTGCTTAGCCAGCGCGAGTTCGTCGTCGTCGAGGCCCCCTTCGGGTCCCACGAGCAGCGCAATGGGCCGGTTCGCCGCGCCCTCGCCAGTGCCCGGTAGTGCAACCGCCATCGGCGATCCGACCGCGGCTCCCAAGGTCACCGCCGATTCTGCGTTCAGTACTAGACGCAGGGTCGGGTGGGCGACAGCCTGTAACGCGGCAGCCAGCCTCAAGAGTGGGTCGATGATCGGCAGCGTATTGCGTCCGCATTGCTCGCAGGCTGCCGCAGCCACGGCTCGCCAGTGGGCGCTACGACTGTCGCCGCGGTAAGCATCGAGTTGCACAACGCTGCGCGCCGTGCTGACCGGTGCGATGCGCTGTACGCCGAGCTCGGTCGCTTTCTGCATCACCCAATCCATGCGCTCGCCGCGGGCGAGGCCCTGAAGCAGCGTGATGTGCAGCGGCGATTCGCGTTCGATAGCCAGGTGCTCAGCGAGCTCGACCCAGGCTTCGCCACGGCCGGCGAGTTCCAGCCGAGCGCGATACTCGCCGCCCTTACCATCAAAGATCGTGATCGCGGCGCCGCTGCGCAGGCGTAAAACTTTGAGTAAATGCTGGGCAGCCGGCGCCGGCAGGGCGAGTCTACGTGCGCTTGCCAGTGCACTCGCAAGGGGGGCTTCGAGAAAAACGCGAATATCCCTCATACCGACGCGCTCACGGCGATGTCGAGACCTTCGCGCGCTACGGTGACCATGAGATCGATCTCGGCGGGGGTGATCACGTAGGGCGGCATGAAATAAATGACGTTGCCCAACGGGCGCAGCAACACACCGCGTTGCAGCGCGTGCCGATAGATGTGCAGGTGCCGGCGCTCGCGCCAGTCAAAGTTTTGCCGCGCTTGCCGATCGCGGACGAATTCCACGGCGACAATCATGCCGCACTGCCTGATCTCTGCCACGTGTGGATGAGCGGCAAAAGCGCTGCGGGTCGCTGCACCGAGGTGCGCTGCCAGCGTCTGGTTGGCGACCAGCGCATCGCGCTCGCGAAACAGCTCGAGCGAAGCCAGTGCCGCTGCGCAGGCCAGCGGATTTCCCGAGTAGCTGTGCGAATGCAGAAAAGCGTTGAGCTTGATGTATTCGTCATAAAAAGCCGCGTAGATCGACTCGCGCGTCAGTACTACCGACATCGGCAGATAGCCGGCGGTGAGTCCCTTCGACAAACAAAGAAAGTCAGGCGTGATCCCAGCCTGCTCGCAAGCGAAGAGCGTGCCCGTGCGACCAAAACCGACGGCGATTTCATCTGCGATCAAATGCACCGCATGGCGATCGCAGGCTTCGCGCACGAGTCGCAGATAAAGTGGATCGTGCATGCGCATATTGCCCGCGCACTGCACGAGCGGTTCGAGGATTACCGCGGCGATGCTGTCCGCCTGCTCGGCGAGCACGGCCTCGAGCTCTGCCGCACGCCGCTTTGCGACATCGGCTGCGGTCTCGCCTGGCTCGCCGTTCGAGGCATCAGGCGATGCCACGGTGATGACATCCATGAGCAGCGGGCGGTAGATCGCCTTGTAGAGCTCGACACTGCCGACGGCGAGCGCGCCCAAAGTTTCGCCGTGATAGCTGTTGGCGAGCGTGACGAAGCGCGTCTTGCCGGCACGGCCGACGTTTTGCCAGTAGTGAAAACTCATCTTGACCGCGACCTCGATCGCGGCCGAACCGCTATCGGCAAAGAAACACCGGTTGAGTCCAGTGGGTGCCAGCGCCGTGAGTTCTGCAGCGAGGCGCGCAGCCGGTTCGTGGGTGAAGCCGGCGAACATCACGTGCGGCAGCCGGTGCAATTGCTGCTGTACCGCTGCGTTGATGCGCGGATGGGCATGTCCCCATAGATTGACCCACCACGAACTGATGGCATCGAGGTAACGATGCCCGTCGTGATCTTCGAGCCAGACACCTGCAGCCGAGCGGATGGCCACGAGCGGCATGGTCGACTCGTGGTCCTTCATTTGGGTGCAGGGGTGCCAGACGTGCGCGAGATCGAGGGCGCGCAGCCCGGCATTCGAGTACGGGCTCATGCCCCGCATTTTGGCACGATCGCGGCGCTGGCGAGGGTGCGCCGTGTATCATCGATCAAAGGGGTCGAGCAAAGGGTTTGGTCGCAGGGGGCGTCGCATCATGAACCAGCAAAACGTCGGGCGCGAAGCGCCCAAATACTACCCGTGGGCCGTGGCCGTCATGGGCATGCTCGCGCTCTTCTTGTCGAATGGCATGACCGCCACCGGCATCACCATCTTCGATCCGTCGCTGCTCGATGAATTCGGCTGGTCGCGCGGCGATTTCAAATTCCGCGACTTTCTGAACTTTGCGCTGACCGCGACCATCTCGCCCTTCGTCGGCATCCTCATCGATCGGGTCAATCCGCGTTATTTGTTGATGACCGGTTGCGGCCTGCTGACGCTCGGCTATGTCGGTTACAGCATGATCGCCAACGGCGGCCCGGTGCCCGCGATCGAAGCTATTGCCGTAGTCACTGCGCTGGGTCTGGCGGGCGTCATCGTGGTGGCG